>Ga0209737_10000003_pt1 | contig 291932 bp, 224 predicted proteins | sample TergutCu122P3_FD_187284 | JGI IMG/M metagenome (GOLD analysis project Ga0209737, IMG submission 187284) | Cubitermes ugandensis P3 segment gut microbial communities from Kakamega Forest, Kenya - Cu122 P3 (SPAdes) (version 2) | ecosystem: Host-associated > Arthropoda: Insects > Digestive...
AAACAGGACTAAAAATGTTTTGTAAATTTATATCAGTATTTAAGTATTAACCTGTAAACTTTTTTTAGGACGGGTCAGGTTTGCTACTAAGGTTGTTTTATTGTTTGATAAGGTGAAAATAAGGTTTCACTCCTTTCTGCCTTCTCCTTTCTCCCTTTTACCCCTCGCTTCTAACCAAATGCTCCCACCTCATATACGCCGTTTTGCTGATATTGAAAAGCATGTTGTAAAATATGCGCGCCCAATAAGATTTGATGTTAAATCCGCTGGGAGATTCCACAAATTTTTCACAAAATACCAATTCTTTAGTATCATTTTTGAGCACAACCACCCAAACTGAGCCTTTTTTTATAATATTGTCGAATGATTCTACCATAAAAAAAAGAGAATATTTTGAATGGACAGGGAAAGTTGCCTGCCGAATATAATGCACAATAATATCTTCATTTAAAAGGTTTTCCATACGCACAAACTCTCGAATGGGCATATCTCCTTTATACAGTTTGTTCTGCTTTTTTACAAAAGATAAATCAAAATGAACCACCGGTTTTCTAAAAGCCACGCGAATATCATATTTTTTCTGGTCGGAAATAATCAACGCATTCCATTCATTAAAATAGAGTTGCAACACATCGTTGGGCATGTCAAAACCTTTCTTCGTAAAGGTAGCTTTTGAGAAATCTATGCCTAACCATGTTACCTCTCGTTCTTTGAGAAAATCCGGAAAAAGTTCCTTGTTTATATACACTTACGCAATGCTTGATCTAAATCTGCTATAATATCGTTTACGTCTTCAATACCTACTGCAAAACGCACCAATCCGTCGGTAATGCCGCCTGTTAAGCGCGCTTCTTTCGTCATTTTGGAATGGGTCATGGAAGCAGGGTGCGACATCAACGACTCTACGCCACCTAATGACACAGCTAATAATATCAATCGAATATTATTCATCAACGTTTCTCCGGCTTCAACGCCGCCTTTCAATTCAAAACTGATGAGCGAGCCGGGACCATCCATCTGCTTTTTTCCTAATTCATATTGAGGATGCGAAGGTAATCCGGGATAAGCCACTGAGGCTACGGCAGGATGTTTTTCTAACCACTCGGCAATGATTTGCGCATTTTCCTGTTGTTTTTTTACACGCAAAGACAATGTTTTTACCCCGCGAATCACCATATAGGCTTGCGTTGGATCCATGTTACATCCCATATTAATCATGGTGGGGCGTATAATTTTATCTAACGCTTCTGTTTTCGACATAATGGCGCCGGCAACAATATCGGCGTGCCCGTTAATGAATTTTGTCATGGAATGGAGCACTACATCCGCGCCCAAATCCAACGGACGTTGCAACACAGGTGTGCAAAAAGTATTGTCCACTACAAGTAAAATATTGTGTTGGTGTGCAATTTCAGCCGCTGCTTTTAAATCCGTAATTGCAATGGTTGGGTTGGTAGGAGTCTCAATATAAAGCATTTTCGTATTGGGACGAATCGCTTTTTTAATATTCTCAATATTTGTAGTATCAATGTAGGTGTATTCTACGCCAAAGCGCGCCCAATATTTTTCGATCACCACGCGCGAAGGTCCGTAAACGGCATCGGTAGAAACGATGTGGTCTCCTGCACTTAAAAATGCCATGTAAACAGTGTTTACGGCAGCCATTCCGCTGGAGGTTACCACGCATTTGGCAGCATTTTCTAATTGTGCCAACGTTTTTTCTAAAGCGTTAATCGTTGGGTTGTTAATACGTGTGTAAATAAATCCGGGATCTTCGCCGGCAAAACAGGCTGCTCCGTGCGCCGCATTTCTAAATTTGAATGTACTTGCTTGATAAATAGGCGTAACTGCCGCACCAAAAGGCTCCTGCACATCAGAACCGTGAATTAAAATCGTGTCTAAGTGTAAATTTTCTGTCATTATGTTACAATTGAATTTAAGTTTAAGATTTTTTTATATTATTTAAATAACATATTTCTTTCGTTCTTATTGTTAATGGGTGAAGAAAAATGGGAAATCTCTTGTATCTCCATTCTCTAGTCTGTGATTTCGTTTCCTAAAAATAATTTTTCTTTATTTTGCCGTTTGTTATTTTGAAAAACTTATATCCCTTAAAAAACGATTTTTATAATGTATTAAAAAATATGCACCATGTTAAAAAAAACTCTTCTTATCTTTCTTTTTCCTCTTGTAGTTGTTTCCGCACAACATTATTCTCCCAATGCATCTCACAGGGATGAAAGGATTGCCAATTATCAACAACTTTCATCGCAACAGCTCCTTGATACTGCCAATTATTATTTTAACAAAAATTTATTTGAAACAGCTTTGGTTTGTTATAACTTGCTTATCAACACCCATACAAAATCTTCCGATTTGGAACATCAGAAAAGAATCGTTGAGGCATTGCATAAATCAGCTGGAATCCATTATTTTATGTGTGACTACCGCACCGCTTATGAACTTTACATTAAAGCATTGCTGCTGTGTGAAAAAATCGAATATAAACCCTACGAAACAAGAATCTATAATAACATCGGTAATATATATTATCGTTTCAATAAATTTGATATTGCAAAATACTATTATACAAAAGCATTATCGTTGTGTCAGGATAGCACGGTTTTGCTTATCATATTAAATAATTTGGGGTCTGTTGAATTGGAAAACAATGAAATTGACAGCGCTTTCCATTTTCTAAATAAAGCATTGCGAATCTGCAACCAATATCCGGATGCATATTCACACGACATACTGCGTAATATTGCAACATGTTACCAAAAAAGAAAACTTTACGATTCTGCATATCATTACTATCATTTATCTTTGGAAGAATTAAAAAGAATTAAAATACCGGGCAAAGAAAGTGAAGCTGAAAACTTATCAGATCTAGGAAAATTGTTTTTCGAAATCAATAAACCCGATTCTGCTTTACATTATATCGGTTTGTCGAATATTATTGCAGAAGAAAATAATTTTTCAAGAATTTTAGCGGATAATTATCTTACGCTATCAAAAAAAGAAGAGACTAAAGGAAATATAAAGAAAGCCTTTGAGTATTATAAGGTATATGCCAATCTGAAAAATTCGATATTCAGCAACGACATATTCGGAGACATCAACCAATTACAGCGCATGTATGAGGTTGCGAAAACAAATCAAGAAATTGAACAGTTAGTTATTGAAAAGCAGATTAAAGAGCGTACCATTCATTTACATAGAATTATTGTATTTGTAATATTATGTATTTTGTTGTTGGTAACCGGTGGGCTGTTGTATATTTATTTTCAAAAGAGAAATCTAAATAAGGCTTACAAAATATTGGTTGAAAAGAACATGAAAATTATTGAACTTCAAGAAAAAGAGTCTGAAAAAAATACAAAAAGTGCGCTCCCCGATAATATACAAGATGAACTCTTGGACAAAATTTTAACTGTTATGGAAGATACCTCAATGATTTGCGATACGGAATTCTCATTAGATAAAATGGCAGAGTTGATACAGTCTAACCACGCTTATGTTTCTCAAGTTATTAACACTGCTTTAAAGAAAAATTTTCGTTCGTTTTTAAACAGTTACAGAATACAGGAAGCACAACGATTATTAGCCTCCGACGTCGCTCAAAAATATACCATTGAAACCATTGCGCTTAATGTAGGTTTTAAATCGCAGACTGCGTTTCGAGAAGCTTTTAAAGAACAGACAGGCGTAAATCCCTATTTCTACTTGAAATCAATGCGGGAGAAATTTGATACATAAAAATGTCATCTTCATAAAAAATGTCATTATTATAAATATGACAAAGAAGGAGGTTAGGTAGCCTCCTTCTTTATTTTAGCTTTTCTATTTTCGCCACGTTAATTCAATAACTAATTCAAAAAATTATACTTGTTATGAAAAAAAATTACACAAAATTTGTTTGGGGATTATTTGGTTTACTTTTTTTGGTAACCCCTTTTAATGTAAAAGCAGATGATGGTCCTACATTGGCAAGCACCATCAACACCTACGGCGCAGGTGGCGGCACAGGCGGCGCATTAAACGCAGTTTGGAATGCGGGAACATCTACCGTTACCGTAACCAATACAAGCGGAACGCCTATTACCGGCGCCACTCAAACACTAACGCTTAATATTGACGAGGGCGTTATAGTGCTTTGGACGGCATCGCTCACCGGAAGCACAAATCCCAATTCTTCCACAATAATAGCCATTACAGGAGGAGGCGCTTTTGAAATGACCGGCGGTTTAGTTAGTCAAACCGGCGAAGGCAGAGCCATAAATTTCGGTGGCACCGGCGCACTTAATATCTTTGGAGGAACAGTAAAAAGCAATACAGGAGTTGCTGTATGGCACGTTCAATGGGGGCTTACTACTGTTACTGAAGTTGACAAAGTAAACCATCCCTTACTGATTACTTCCGCCGCACAGGATGGATCTATTATGGTGGCCAATAACGGCACAGAAAACACGGTGCGCTTAGTTATTACAAGCGGCACCATAACCAATACGCAAGACGGCATGTTCCCTTCGGCTGTCAATAACAATTCGAATGGCATCGTAAATATAACCGGTGGCACAATTTCTACATTACGCGGCGCTGCCGTGAGAAGCAATAGAGATGGGCTTGTTCATATCTCTGAAGCCGACAAAATAAACAATCCTACGTTGATTTTCGCCAATGAGGCTTCTATGTGGGGAGGAGCTCTTTTTATTGAAGGAGGTAGTCAAGCCAACGTGCGAGCAATTATCACCGGAGGTACATTAGAAGAAAGATTTACTGGCAATAACAACGGATACGCAATACGCAATCAGTCTATAGGCAATATTGAAATTTCCGGCGGCACTATCAGAGGTTTGGGTGGCGGAGCAATATACAACGGACAGCGAGGTTGTATAATAATTTCCGAAACCGACAAAATAAACCAGCCTACCATCATTACTTCAGTGGGCAACGATGTATTCAGAGGAACCATTAGATTGAACAATTCAGGCTTTGAAACCGAACCCCGTTTGGTTATGACCGGCGGGCTCGTGGAAAACACCGCTGTTAATAATGCAAATGATGCCAATGCGATTGGTAATGCTTCGTGGGGTGCGGTGAATATTTCCGGAGGAACGGTGAAAGCCGCAGCAGGGTGTGCCATCCTAAACGACAGACAAGGCGTAGTTACCATTTCCGAACCTGATAAAAACAATCCTACCTTAATTACTTGCGCCAGCACACATGGAGACAGAGGAGCGATTCTTTTGGAAACTACCGGCAGTGAAACTGCTCCGAGATTAATTATCACGGGGGGGACTATTGTAAACGCAGCAAACAACACAAACGCCAGAGCCATTCGCAGTTTCTCTTACGGCGCGATAAATATTTTTGGGGGAACCATAAAAGCGACTTTGGGTTCGGCAATTGTAACTAATTCCAGAAGCACGATGACCATTTCCGAAACCGACCCCATAAACCAACCTTTACGCATTACTTCTGCGAATGAAGAAGGACACAGGGGAACCATCTTTTTAGATTGGGGATTCGGAACAGAAGCCGAAACCCCATTGACCCTCTTGGGCGGTATCGTAGAAAATACGTCTAGTAATGCAAACGGCAGAACCATTCAAAACTTTTCGGCAGGCAACATTAATATAAACGGAGGACTGGTGTATAATACTTTCGGTACAGGTATTGTAACTACCGATGCAAATTCAGTGGTAACGGTGGGCGGTACAGGAACCGTATTTGCATACGGAAATCAGCTCAGCGATGTAATCAGCAATAGCAGTTTTACCGCTCCTGTTGAAGACGGCGTGGTTTTAGCGTGGAATCAATCTGCCGGTAATACCGAATATATTTTTGGAAGCGATGAGGACATTTTCTCTCTACCGGTAGATATTGCAGAATGGTATCTGATAAACGACGCAAGTGGTATTTATTATACGAAAGGCGCTAACGAAAGATTTATTGAAATTGCAGGTGTAACGGTAGATGCTGCCGGAGTGCCGCCCACCATTCTCACCGCCACTTTGCCCAACGGAGTGGTAGGAATGCCATACAACGCAACATTAATTGTTACAGGGGATACGCCTATAGCTTGGTCGGTAGAAAGCGGTACTTTCCCTAACGGGCTAACTTTGTCCCCCGGAGGAGTTATTTCAGGCACACCAACTCAAGAAAACACATTCACTTTTACTCTAAAAGCAGAAAACAGCGCAGGCAGCGACACTAAGGCGCTTGCCATTGATGTTTTATTTAAAGTCCCACCAACGATTACAACAACTACACTCCCAAATGGATTGGCAGGAACGGAGTACAATGCAACTCTCACAGCCACGGGAGATGCGCCGATTGTGTGGTCGCTTGTTGCATCGTCTTTACCTAATGGGTTATCCCTTTCGGAAAATGGAGTTATTTCAGGCACGCCTACCGAAGGGGGAGTTTTCACACTCAACATAGAAGCAGAAAATGAAGGTGGTTCAGTCACAAAGGAATTGAACCTGATTGTTATTGATTGCGCCATTGGAGTTACTACCTTTCCGCTTCAAGAAGGATTTGAAAATAATGGACCCAATATTCCCGTATGCTGGTCACAGATACATGAAAGCGGGTATCCCGATTTCTGGACCATTCAAGCGCATGTAAACCCTGTGTTACCAAACGGGGGTACATTTAGAGCGCGCTATTGGGGAAATACCGGCATTACCAAATTAGTAACCCCGAAGTTAGATTTAAGTTCAATCGAATTTCCGCGTTTGAAATTTTGGCACTTAATGCCGGAATTCTTTTATCAGCAGCTAAATCAAGATGAACTGCATATATATTATAAAAACTCTTCCGGTGGGAATTGGATTTTATTAGAGTCATATACAACAAATGTTGAATTTTTTTGGATAGAACGTGAAATCCTGCTTCCTAATAAATCGAACGATTATTATATTGCCTTTGAAGCACATGGACATTTTGGGGGAGGAGTTTATTTAGATAACATTACTGTTGAGAATTTCGAACTTTACGGAGCCCCCGCGTCTGTTTCCAATTTAGCCATTTCATCTTCGGGAACCAATACGGCGAATATAAGCTGGACAAATCCAACTTTGAATCAGGGAGGAGAGTCGCTAACTCAGTTAACAAGTGTAAAAATTTATGTAAATAATGGAACTACTCCTATTTATACCAATAACGCTCCTGTAATAGGCGGCAACGACAGTTTCACGCATACCATCACAACGCAGGGAGTAGTGAATACATACACCGTTATTGCGGAGAACACAATCGGTGGCGGTCAGGTAAACAAATTTTATGTACACAACTTCCCATGGACGGAGGGGTTTAATGAGCCGACAGTTCCGGCATACTGGACTCAAGACATTGTTCATGGTAGAGATGTTTGGCAAATTGAAATGGGACATGTACGCTACTGGGGCGACGGAGGTATTGCAAAACTGATCACCCCTCAATTAAACGTTGGTTCATTAGAAAACCCTGCATTGAAATTCAAGTTTCAACAACAATTCTCCGGTTCCGGACAAAATGAAATGTATGTGTATTATAAAAACTCAATAAACGGAACATGGAATGTGCTTAGTTATTACGGGAACGTAGAAAATTGGACTGAGATGGTAATTCCGCTACCGGAAAAGTCTGACGATTACTACATCGCATTCGAAGCGCACGGGCACTTTGGCTGGTCAACCCGTTTAGATGATATTACCATTGAAAACTCTACACTTACTTTCGATCCGCCGGTAATAACGACAGAGAGTTTACCTGCCGGAATTGTGGGAGAAGTTTACAGTACAGCACTTACTGCCACCGGCTTTACACCGATAACATGGAGTATGGCAAGCGGTAGTTTGCCCTCCGGCCTGTCGTTGAATGCAACTACCGGAGTTATTTCAGGAATGGCTACCACCGTAAATACCTATAACTTTACGGTAAAGGCAACCAATGCTATAGGGAATGATACAAAAGCGCTCAGTATTACTGTGGGGTATAACCATCCTCCTGTGACAGATCCTATTACTGCAACAGATATGGGTGCAACGGCTAAGATAAACTGGGGCACTCCCGTTACGCCATCTGTAACTTTCCGTTTCGACAGCGGAACCGCGAACGGTCAATTGGGATTCAATGATCCTTACCCTAATGGTGTTATGGGCTCTTGCCATAGAGTGGATGCGGAATTGACAAAGATACAATGGTTTTTAACCGACAATGCGCAACCTGTTGCCGAACATGTTAACATCTTTATCTTTGCATTAAACGAAAGCGGAATGCCAACAAATACCGTTATCTATTCAAAAACAATGGTACCAACAACAAATATGGCATGGAACGAGTTTGAGTTCCCAAATCCGGTATCGGCTCCCAATGGATTTTTTATGGCGTTGAGTCGTCCTGTCGGTAACTTCTTATCACTTGGAACATCAAATCCGACCTCCGGCTGGCCTTTCCAACCGCAAACGCATTTTTACAGTTCAGACTACACACAATATGGTTATACTGCCGTGGATGGCAATTTTACTATAAATTTCATGCTTCGTGCGGTAGGTACTATTAATGGCAAAACCTCCCAATTCGGATATACTGTCGAAATGGGAACTGCCAATCCGGGCGAACAACCTGTGTTTACTAAATCAACGCCTTTTGTAACAGAAGAACCCGCCGGAGAAAGTTCTAAAAACGTGCTTAGTTATACGGTTTTCAGGCTCATTCAAGGGCAACCCGAAACAAACTGGACGATGCTTACAAGCAGTGAATCGGAACTTACTTATACGGATAACAATTGGAATACGCTGCCACCGGGCAATTATCAATGGGCGATAAAAGCAAACTATACCACCGGACAATCTGAGGCTAAATTAACGAATGCATTAAACAGATTGAGTATCAATGAAAATGATTTAACAAATCCTGTTCTTTATCCAAATCCGTTTACAAATGAAATCTATGTAAATAATCCGGAAACAGTGAAAACTGTTCAAATTTTTAGCGCTATGGGACAAAAAATAGAGCATGTAACCTTTAACGGTAAATCTATTAAGACGGATAACCTCAGTAGCGGTGTCTATTTTGTAACTATTGAAACATTGGTTGGTGATAAATTAACTCACAAGATGATAAAGAAATAAATTTTGGTTGATGAGAAAGGGGCTGTCTTAAAAGTAAAGGTAGCCCCTTTTTTTTATAGCTTAATAATATCGTTCATTGCAAGCAACGTCCGGACAAATCGAGAGGCAAAAAATAAAATACATCACAAAACAAAAACCTAATTTTCACCTAATCAAACACAAAAACACCTTAGTAGCAATGGGATGATACGCATAAATCTAACCTAATTACCTAATTTTTTTTTGTATTTGAATTGTCTGTTGATAAAATTTTAGAAATTGTTCCTGCTCTTGTTCGTAATCAGCAGATTGGTGATGTTCTTTTTGATTCATAATATATTTACAAACTTTTTCTACATCTCCTTTAGACACAGAAAATGCAGAACAATTAGGTTAGTTTATTAATCGTACTTTGTTGCTACTAAGGTGTTTTTGTGTTTGATTAGGTGAAAATTAGGTTTTTTATTGCGCCGCAAATATACATTTCAAAAAGCCGTTTGTCAAGGGCTAAACTGTTTTGTCTAAAATGGGCGTCTTTCGCACAAAACAGGAAAATTATTTATAATACTGCAAATAAATGTCATTATTATAAATATGGCAAAAAAGGAGATTGTTTTACTTCCTTTTTTATGTAACCTCTTCTATTTTTGCCCCGTTAATTCAATTAACGAATTCTAAAAAATCATGTTTCCCATTTTAAACATTAATCATTAATCAATTAAAAAGCTTATGTACAGAATTTTAACACTAATTATTTTTATCTCGATCCTTTCTTTTGAGACACAGGCGCAAAAAAATCAGGTAATTATCGGCAATGCCAGATTTACGCTCATCACACCGGAGTTGGTGCGGTTAGAATATGCCGAGAATGCCGCTTTTGTGGACGAGAAAACCCTTTTTGCGCAGCATAGGGATACAGACTTTAGAGATTTTACCGTAGAAGAGAAGCCGGATAACCGATATGTTATCACAACATCTCGAATGAGAATTGAGTATCACAACGATGGTTTTCCTTTTGGACAAATGAACCTGCGCGTGTACTACAATTTTGGTGAGGAAGAACAACACTGGCATATCGGCAGCATGATGGGCAACAACTTGGGAGGAACGCTCGTAACTTTGGACAGAATTATAAAAGCCGTGCCCACTATGGACGGATTGCTTAGCCGCGATGGCTGGTATGTTATCCACGATACAAATAAAGAACTTCTTGATAAGGATGGCTGGATTAAACCCCGCCACAAAGAACATATTCAAGATTTATACCTGTTTATTTACGGAACCGACTATAAAGCCGCGTTAAGCAGTCTTAAAGCGGTAAGCGGACCCGCTCCCATGCCCCGCAAGATTGTTCATGGTTCTTGGTATTGCAGATGGTGGGATTATACGGAAGATGAATACCGCCAAATTGTTCAAGAATATAAAGACCACGACTTCCCTTTAGACATCCTTGTTTTCGACATGGGATGGCACACGCAAACCGATGCTACTACAGGTACGGGATCAAGCAACAACAGAGGATGGACGGGATATACATGGAACAGAGAACTTATTCCGAATCCTGAGGGATTGATTAGCGATTTACTTAAAGAAAACATCTATGTTGTGCTTAACGAGCATCCCCACGATGGTATTCGCGCACACGAAGTGATGTATCCGGAATTTATGAAAGCTATGGGCGTAGATACTGCCGGTCGCAAAGAGATTCTTTTCGATGCCGGAAACAAAAAATACATGGACAACTTTATGAAATACGCACACAAAGAATCGGATGATATGGGCGTATCTTTTTGGTGGTTAGATTGGCAGCAAGATTTTATTTATCCGGTTGTTAGAGGAACAAATATGAAACACTTGCCGTGGCTCAACCATATTTATTACAATTACTCAACTCAAAACAATATGCGTGGCGCAGGCTTCAGCCGCTGGGGCGGATGGGGCAGTCACCGCTATCCTATCCAATTTTCCGGTGATGCGTATGCCAATTGGGATATGCTTGAGTTTGAAGTTGATTTGACTGCCACAAGCGGAAACGTGGGTTGTTTCTTCTGGGCGCACGATATTGGCGGCTTCTACGGCGGTACAGATCCCGAGCTTTATACAAGATGGACGCAGTTTGGTTTGCTCAACTCGTCTTTACGCATCCATTCTACTAAAAGACCGGAACTTGACCGTCGTATGTGGCTGTACGGAGAAGAAGCTACCAATGCCATGAGAGATGTATATCATTTGCGCGCACAATTTATGCCTTATATTTATTCTTCTGTTTGGCAATGCTACGATCAAATGGTGCCGCTCAACAGAGCCATGTATATTGACTATCCCGAGGCGCAAGAATCTTACGAAAATCCGCAACAGTTTATGTTTGGAGATTTGATACTTGGGGCACCAATCACATCTGCCGGAGAGGGACCCAATAAAATCGCCTCTCAAAAAGTGTGGTTCCCAAAAGGAGATACCTGGTATAATTTCTTTACCGGACAAAAATACGAAGGAGGTACAACCACAGAAGAAAAATGCGGATTATTTACATTCCCGCTTTACATAAAAGGCGGTTATCCATTCCCCATGCAACCGTACACACCGCGCATGGCTACCACACCGTTAACCGAATTGATGGTGCGCTGTTATCCGGGAGAAATTGGCGCAAACAACACATATACTCTTTACGAAGACGATGGATTTACACGCGACTATCAAATTGGAAAACAGGCGTTTACAAAAATGGAATATCAAAAAGACGCTAAAAACACTACCATTACCGTTCATCCGGTTGAAGGAAGTTACGATGGGCAGGTTAAAAAACGTAGCTATACGTTCCAGCTTCCGGAAATTAAAGAACCGATAAATCCTACGGTAAACGGGCGTAAAGCAAAAGCTACTCGCGATGAATCAATAAATGGATACATTGTAGAAGTGCCCGCACGAAGTATTAGTGAAAAAGTGGTGTTGCGTTGGTAGTAATTTAAAGCTAACAGAATGAATTTTTCTAACCTTGATTTAATTATCTTCATTGCCTATTGTGTGGTCATAATAGGCATTGGTCTTTGGATATCGCGCGAGAAAAAGGGGATAAAAAAAGATGCCAAAAACTATTTCCTTGCTTCTAAAGCGCTGCCATGGTGGGCAGTGGGCGCTTCGCTCATTTCATCAAATATCAGCGCAGAGCAATTTATCGGCATGTCCGGATCGGGGTTCAAAATAGGGCTTGCCATTGCCTCCTACGAGTGGATGGCGGCGCTTGCATTAATTGTTATTGCTGTTTTCTTTGTTCCTATTTATATTAAGCAGGGAATCTTTACCATGCCTCAGTTTTTGCAGCAACGCTTTGACAACCGCGTAAAAGTGGTGATGGCAATATTTTGGTTGGCCGTTTTCGTATTTATTAATTTGACCTCCATTTTGTACTTGGGAGCATTGGCAATGCAAAGCATGCTGGGTTGGAACTTACTGCCCAGTATCTTATTGTTAGCATTTGTGGCAGCGGCTTATTCCATTTACGGCGGTTTAAAAGCAGTGGCATGGACCGACGTAATACAAGTTGTATTATTGGTAATTGGCGGATTGCTTGTAACTTACACTGCACTCAACTTGCTGGGACACGGTAGTTTCTTTGGCGGAGTAAATACGCTATTTACAGAAGCCCCTGAAAAACTCAATATGATTTTAGATAAATCGCACAACTACTACAAAGATTTGCCCGGCTGGGGTGTTATTCTTGGTGGAATGTGGGTGGCAAATCTCTATTATTGGGGTTGTAATCAATATATTATACAACGCGCGTTGGGTGCTAAAAACGTATCTGAAGCCCAAAAAGGGGTTTTATTTGCCGGATTTCTAAAATTGTTGTTGCCGCTTATTGTAGTGGTTCCCGGAATTATAGCCTTTTTACTTTACGAAAAAGGAATGTTAAGCCCCGGAAACATGGAACTACTCTCAAGCGGTTCGGATAAGGCGTATCCTATACTTTTAACATTGCTCCCTCAAGGCATTCGCGGATTGGCATTTGCTGCATTAGTAGCTGCCATAGTGTCTTCATTAGCTTCTATGATGAATAGTATTTCAACCATCTTTACGATGGATATTTACAAATCTTATTTTAATAAAAATGCATCGGAAACCAATTTAGTGCTTACCGGACGAATTACTGCATTTGTTGCTATTTGTATCGCAGTTTGCGTGGCGCCGTTGTTAACCAATTTAGATCAGGCATTTCAATACATTCAAGAGTTTACGGGCTTTATCAGTCCGGGTGCATTGGCCATTTTCTTAGCAGGATTTTTCTATAAACGAGCCACTTCCAACGGAGCGCTGGCTGCTGCACTCTCCACATTTGTGTTTTCTTTACTCTTTAAGTTAATACTCCCCGAAATTCCATTTTTAGACAGAATGGGTTATGTCTTTTTAATTTGTTGTTTTGTGATTTGGTTTTTCGCCCTCATCGAAAACAAAAAAACAGATGTTAAAACTCTTGTTTTTGATAAAAATATGTTTAAAACAAGTACGGGATTTAAAATCGGAGCGTTAATCATTGTTGTTATTACCATAATTCTTTATACAATATTTAGATAGAAATGATTAGTTAAAAACATGAAAAAAATAGTCGTCTTATTATTTGCTTCCTTTCTTATTATTACAGATGCCGTTTTTGCTGCTCCGGCTATTCCAACCCCTGTTACTTTTACCCAACCCAACGGTGATACATTAACCGTTAGAATAAAAGGAGATGAACGCATCAATTGGTACGAATCGTTAGATGGCTACACATTATTATTTAATCAAGCCGGCTATTTGTCGTATTCACAATTAGACGAAGACGGAAACTTGCAACCCTCCGGTTTTATTGCAACAAATATTGAGGAAAGAAATATTGTTACACAATCTTTTTTAAATACAATTGAAAAAAATCTGTTTTACAGCGATGTCCAAAGACAGCTCATGTTACAGGTTTGGCAAATAGAAGATGAGTTTGCAATCAAAAGAGAATCAAATAGGGTGATTGGTCATTATAAAACCTTATGCGCTTTTGTACAATTTCCGGAAAAGGCGATGACAAAACCCATGAGCAACTTTGAAGGATTGATGAATCAGTTGGGTTACACAGCCAACGGTACGGGTAGTGTTCGCGATTTCTTTAAAGAAGCCTCTTATGGTCAGTTCGATTTAACTATCACTTTGTGTGGTATTTATACTGCTCCAAATAGCAGCGCTTACTATGCCGGAAATAACGGAAGCCAGAATTGTAGAGAGTTGGCAAGATGGTTAGCACAACAGGTAGCCATAGAACCGGATATAGATTTTAGCGAATATGATAGCGACAATGACGGGGTAGTGGATGGATTTCATTTCATTTTTGCGGGCATGGGACAGGAAGCCGGCGGAGGCTCAGGAGCAATCTGGTCGCATAAATGGCAGTTTTCCCCACCGGTTACACAAAATGGGAAATCAATCAGCATTTATTCGTGCTCGCCTGAACTCTTAGATGGTTCGATGACAACCATTGGAGTGATTTGCCATGAAATGACACATGCCTTTGGCGCTCCTGATTTTTACGATACCAATGGCGGAGTCGGCGGTCAATTTATAGGTACCGGAGATTGGGATTTAATGGGAGCCGGGATGTGGAATGGTTGGCCACAGGGAAACAGACCTGCGCATCCGAACATGTATACTAAAGTGCAGTTCGGTTGGGTAAAACCCAAAATTCTATTCACGCCGTTTACCATACAAAATATGCCTAACTCGGCAGAATATCCAGTAGCATATAGAATAAACACCACTACTCCTAACGAACATTTTCTATTGGAAAATCGCCAACAACTGAAATTTGACACCAACATTCCCGGAAACGGATTGCTTATTTATCGTGTGCATAGTAATGTGGGAACTTCCGGCATTAATGATACACACCCGCAGCGCATGTATCCCGTTTGTGCAAGTACTAACGTAGCTATCCCGACTTCAAGTCCTTCCAGCTATGGAAATATTAACAGTGCGGGTTGCCCTTTTCCCGGAACAAGTAATAAAACTTCTTTTACAGATGATACAGCGCCAAGTATGCTGTCGTTGGCAGGAAATAATACTAATAAACCTATAACCAATATCACGCATACAAACAGGCTAATCTCTTTCGACTTTATGGGTGGAGGAACCGAGCTTCTATACTGCATTGTTGCCACTTGCGATGAAAACGGCTCCATATCTCCCGAAGGTGAAACCATAGTAACTCCGGGATCCTCGCAAGCTTATGCTATTACTTCAAATGCCCATTTTGAAATAGAGACAGTCGTAGTAAACGGAGAAAATGACCTTAATGCTGTTAGTACAGGAGTTTACACTTTTACAGACATTGATTCCGATCATACTATCCATGCTACTTTTACTATTGCAACCTACACAATTACCTTTAATGCTAACGGTGGAGAAGGGGAGATGGAACCGCAACGTATTCTTTATGGCTTGGCACAAAATTTGACTCCTAACAGTTTTGAGAGAACAGATCATCTATTTAAAGACTGGAATACACATCCCGACGGTGAAGGAACAAGATACATGGATAAACAATATCATGCACCCACAGCAAATCTGACATTGTATGCACAGTGGGAAAAAGTTGCATCTGTTGCATCTATTGCTACCGGCAATAATTCCATACAAATTGTGCCTAATCCGGCGAGCAATTTCATAGAATTACGAATTACGAACTGCAGCCCCGATAGGGGCAAACCCAGCGAAGCTAATTACGAATTACGAATAGAAAAAATTGAATTTTATAACCTGCTTGGACAATTAGTAAAGAGTGTGTCCAATAATGGTGAAGTAGTTGGTAATGAAATGACTCAGCAAATTTCTATTGCAGATTTAAACAAAGGGGTTTATTTTGTAAAAGTGGGCGGTAACGTTGCGAAATTGGTGGTGCACTAAAACGTTATTGAAGAGTATTTCTTAATTAAAATACCAATGAAGCAGCTCCTAAAATGGCTGCTTCGTTTTCATTTAGCCGTGACATCAAAACAGGAATATCGTTCTTATAAATAAACAGTTTGTGTTTTGCAAATGACTCTCGTGTGGGTTTCAGCAAAATTTCTCCTGCTTTTGCAATACCTCCTGCAAGAAAAATGGCTTCGGGAGAGGAAAACACTACCGCATTGGCAAGGGCAATGCCCAACCACTCTCCTGTTTTTCTGTAGGTTTCTATAGCCACTGCATTGCCTTTGTCGGCGGCATCTGCAATAATTTTCGGACTAAGCAATTCTCTTGGAATTTTTGCCAATTCATTCTCTGGAAATTGCTCTAATAATTCAACACAAGTTTGTACAACTCCTCTAATTGAGGCGTACATTTCCAAACAACCTTTGCTGCCACAAGTGCATGTTCTATTACTTCCTGGCACTAAAATGCTATGTCCCAGTTCACCGGCAAACCCATCCGAACCGTATAGCAACTTTCCATCAATAATAATGCCGCCGCCCACGCCGGTTCCCAGCGTAAACATCACCACATCTTTCATTCCTTTGGCGCCGCCGTAAATCATTTCACCATACACCGCAGCATTGGCATCATTGGTTACTACAATCGGAACATGTAATTGTGTTTCTATCATTTTTTTTAGCGGTGTTTTTCCTCTAAAATTCAAATTCTTTGCATCATCAATGGTTCCTTCATAAAAATTCCCACAAGGCGCGCCAATTCCTATACCTGTAATTTTTTCTATATTATTTTCCGACATTAATTTACAAATAACACTTACAATATCGTTTACAAATAATTGCGCATCGAAATATTGTGTGGTTTTCAAGTTGTGGCGTGCATTTAAAATACCCTCATGGCTCACCAATCCGATGTCGGTATTGGTACCGCCAATATCAATCCCTATTGAAAAAAATGTATTGGAATTTCCATCTATACTGTCTCTTATCATAATCTTCATCCATTAAAATTTTTAACCCTAAACTTTTTTACTCTTAATTCCTAATTTGTTAAAAGTATCTACTAATGTAGCATAAATTTCTCCCTTCCCTGCATTGTGAGAAATCCAAAAAACATTACTTGTCTCGTTTCTGTCCAGATTTTAACACAAAAACCAATAATTTTCACTTGCAAATTATTGGTTTTTAGCGTCTTTCGGACAAAAGTCGGGATGGCAAGATTCGAACTTGCGACCTCCTGCTCCCAAAGCAGGCGCGATAACCGGACTACGCTACATCCCGAAAACGGCGGCAAAAATATATTTTTTTTGATGTGATTGTTGTAGGGGGCGAAAATTTTCGACCCCTACGTTAATTTTGTTGGTATGCTTTCAATGTATTTTTCAACAAACATGCCATGGTAACAGAGCCTACGCCGCCGGGCACAGGCGTTATCGCTTTGCATTTTTTCGATACTTCGTTAAATTTCACATCGCCGCAAATCCTATACCCTTTTTCAGTAGTTTTATCTTCCACGCGATGAATGCCTACATCAATCACCACTGCATCTTTTTGAACGTATTCAGCGGTAATAAATTCGGGTTTGCCAATAGCTACCAATAAAATATCGGCTTGGGCGCAAACCTCTTGCAAATTTTGGGTTTTGCTGTGGCAAATGGTAACGGTGGCATCGGCATAAGGGGAATTTTGCAATAGGAGTAATGCCAACGGCTTGCCCACAATATTGCTTCTTCCAACTACCACACAATTCTTCCCGATAGTTTCTATTTCATAACGTTTCAAAAGTTCCATTACCGCATGGGGCGTGGCAGGCAAGAAAGTGTCTTCTCCCAACACCAATTTCCCCATATTTTCCGGATGAAAGCAATCCACATCTTTTTTGGGATTTATTTTTTGAATAATTTTTTTCGTATCAATATGTTTAGGAAGCGGGAGTTGTATAATACATCCATCAACCTCATCATCCTGATTAATAAAATCAATCGCTTCTAAAAGTTCTTTTTCACTTATGGAAGCCGGAAATTGATATGCAGAACAAAGTATGCCCACTTCTTTCGTATTTTTCTTAATACTTTCCACATAAGTTAATGAAGCGCCGTCGTCGCCTACGATAACTAACGCTAAATGAGGCGGATTTTTGCCTTTATCAGTAAGAGATGACACCGTTGCGGTGATCTCGTTTTTCATTTCTTGTGCTAATAATTTGCCGTCAATTGGATACATAAATTTTATTTATTAAAAAATTTGAACTCTGATGACTCTGATTGAGCAGATTTTCTCTGATTTTTATTGATCAGGTTAATCATGCCTAATCAGAGTCATCAGAGTTCAAAAAATAAGAAACTCTAATAACAATGAATATTATTTATGCATTTTTTCAAATTCCTGCATGCAGTCCACCAATGCTTGTACGCTTTCTTTGGGACAAGCATTGTAAGTAGAGGCGCGGAAACCACCCACAGAGCGGTGTCCTTTAATACCCACCATGCCGCGTTCTTTTGCAAATTTCATAAAGTCGTCTTCTTTATCTTTATACTGCTCAGTCATTACAAAGCAAATATTCATTAACGAGCGGTCTTCTAAAGCGGCAGTACCCACAAACATTGGGTTTCTGTCGATTTCGTTGTAAAGAAGCGCTGCTTTTTCCTCATTATGTTTTTGCATTGCTTTTAAACCACCGAAGTTTTTTACCCATTTTAAGGTTTCTGTCATTACAAAAATTGGGAAAACGGGAGGCGTGTTGAACATCGAGCCTTCTGCAATATGTGTTCTGTAATCCAACATCGTAGGAATGTGGCGGGTTACTTTTCCAAGAAGGTCTTCGCGAACAATTACGAAAGTAACGCCGGCTGTACCTACATTCTTTTGTGCTCCACCGTAAATCAATCCATATTTCTTAACATCCATGGGGCGGCTCATGATATCGGAAGACATATCGGCAACTAAAGTTACAGGAGAATCCATATCGTGTTTAATTTCCGTACCATAAATAGTGTTGTTTGTGGTAATGTGGAAATAATCGGCATCTTTTGGAATTTCGTATCCTTTTGGGATGTAAGAATACACTTTGTCTTCAGAGGAGGCTACTTTTACTGCTTCTCCGAAACCTTTGGCTTCTTTGAATGCTTTTTTAGCCCAAACGCCTGTTTCTAAATAAGCTGCTTTTTTCTCCATGAGGTTAAAAGGCACCATACAGAACTGCATGCTTGCGCCACCACCCAAAAACAATACTTTGTAGTTTTCAGGAATATCCAATAATTCTCTCCACAATGCTTCGCACTCATTCATAACGGCTTCCCACTCTTTTGTGCGGTGAGAAACTTCGATAACCGACATTCCGGTTCCTGAAAATTCTTTTAATGCTTCAATAGATGCTGCAATGGCTTCTTTTGGCAATATGCAAGGTCCTGCATTAAAGTTGTGTACTTTTTTCATAAAAAAATGATTTAATAAGTTATTAAATGATGTCTAAATTTCGGGGGCAAATATACAACATTATTTGATTAATAAAGATTTTATGTTAATTTGCAACGTTCTTCAAAAAAGAAGACATGAAAACAATAATTGCCAAATAGTTTTAATAAAACACTTTTAAATTCTAACCTCATTTAGCCTTTTACTATTATGAATTTTATCGAAGAAATTATTGAAGAAGATTTGAAAAACGGTAAAAACTGCGCGCGCGTGCACACCCGTTTTCCGCCGGAGCCGAATGGCTATTTACATATCGGTCATGCCAAATCTATATGTTTGAATTTTGGATTGGCAAAGAAATATAACGGTTTATGTAACCTCCGGTTCGATGACACCAATCCGACAAAAGAGGACGTGGAGTATGTAGATTCGATTAAAGAAGATATTCAATGGTTGGGATTTCAATGGACATCAGAGCATTACGCTTCCGATTATTTTGAGCAATTATATGCATGGGCGGAATGGATGATTGAGCGTGGACTGGCATACGTGGATGATTCTACGCAAGAGGAGATCAGCTGTGAGCGTGGTGTGCCTACCCAGCCCGGAATTGAAAGTAAGTACCGCAATAGAAGCGTGGAAGAAAACTTAGACCTGTTTCGCCGGATGCGCGCAGGTGAGTTTCTCGAAGGTAGTCGTGTGTTGCGCGCCAAAGCCGACATGGCATCTCCTAACATGCACATGCGCGACCCGATTATGTATCGCATTCTTTTTGCCGAACATCACCGCACAGGAAATAAATGGTGCATTTATCCGATGTATGATTATGCACATGGACAAAGTGATTCTATAGAAGGTATTACGCATTCTTTATGTACATTAGAGTTTGAAATACATCGTCCGCTGTACGATTGGTTTTGTAAGGTTTTGGAAATTTACCATCCACAACAAATTGAGTTTGCTCGCTTGAATTTGAATTATACCATAATGAGTAAACGCAAGCTGTTGCAATTAGTTGAGGAAAAGTATGTAATGGGTTGGGACGATCCGCGTATGCCTACCATTTCGGGATTGCGTCGCCGTGGTTATTCGCCGGAAGCGATTCGTAATTTTTCGGAAACTATAGGAATAGCCAAACGGGAAAATGTAATTGATGTAAGTTTGCTGGAATTTTGCGTACGCGAACATCTCAATAAAGTAGCCATCAGAACAATGGCAGTATTAGATCCGGTGAAATTAATCATTGATAATTATCCGGAAAGCGAAACGGAAATGTTGCAAGCCATAAATAATCCCGAAGATCCGGAAGCCGGCGTTAGAGAGATTCCATTTGGCAAAGTATTATACATTGAACGCGCAGATTTTAAAGAAGATGCTGATAAAAACTTCTTCCGCTTAACCATCGACCGCGAAGTACGTTTGAAGTACGCTTACATTATTAAATGCACTCACGTTGTAAAAGATGATTCCGGCAACATTACCGAAATTCATTGCACGTACGATCCTGAAACAAAGAGCGGTATGGCACAAAGTAACCGCAAGGTTAAAGCCACCATCCATTGGATTTCGGAAAATTATACCCAACCGGCAGAGATTCGTTTGTTTGAGCGTTTGTTTACAGTTCCCGAACCTGATAACGCAGAAGAGGGTAAAACATTTTTAGATTATGTTAACCCAAATTCATTAACGGTTGCCCATGGCTTGATTGAAAGGGGCATTACGAAAGAGAACGCCGCTAAATATTATCAGTTTGAACGTACCGGTTATTTCTGCATGGATAAAGATGCTACGGATAATAAATTGGTGTTTAATAAAACGGTGGGCTTAAAGCAGTAAGAAAGAGGAATTTATTCACTTTCGTTTATACATGACAAACATGGTAAACAAACACAAAGCGAGAATGGCGCCAAAAACCGCCACGCTATTTTCATTGCTAAAATAAGTAACCGATGAAAAGATAAGCGTGCCGATAAGTATAAAAATGAAAGTCACAAAATTCATATAAGCAAGCATATCACCCAATTTTCTGCCGATATTTGCCTGTTGAATCATAGCTAAACAAGGCACTTCGAATAGACCGCCCGTGAGTGCCAAAAAAAAGATAAAAGCAGCAAACAAGTAAATGCCGGGGTTGAGTAGAATGATGAGCAATAAAAAGAGTGTCATTCCTGTTAACCCAATGAAAATCACGCGTGTACTTATGCCTTTTCCTGACAGTTTGCCTGCTAAACCGCACCCTACAGCAATTCCGGTAGCAGCAATTGCCATCACAATTCCGGTGACGGATGAAGAGACGCCTAATGTTTGTTTGCAATGGATAACCAAGTTCATTTGAATCAATCCGCCCATTAACCAAAACATGGCTACGCCAAAAACGCCTGTGTTGATGCTAGGATATTGCTTTGCAAAAAGATACGATTGTTTTAAGAAACGAATAGGGTTAACAGAGCTGTTTGCGTCTTGCTCTACAGGCAACTCTTTTACTTTAATACTTCGTGCAAAAAGGAAACCGCATATTGCAAAAACGAAAAGCAGTACACAGACAAAAAAGACGGAACTATAATCTGCCATGACAGCAGCGACTACCGTTCCTGCCAAGATTGCTAAAAATGCCATCATTTCAAAGATGCCGCTGCCGAACGAAACTTCTTTTTCGCCGCCAATGTCACGGATAAGTCCGTATTTTGAAGGAGAATACAAACAGCTTTGTATGCCCATAATGAATACGGATAAAAGACCTACCAATATCCACTGTTTCCAAAATGCGATGCAAGCGAGCAAAACAATAGGGAACTCTGCGATTTTACACCAACGGAAAACCGCTTGTTTGGAATATTTTACGGCAATTTTTCCGCTTAATGGAGAAAAAAACAGGAAGGGAATGACTAAGCCGGCAGCTACCAATGTGGTGAGTTGCGATAAATTGAGCCACGAAGGCATTGCCCATGTTATTCCTATGAAAACGATGCAGTTTTTGAGGAAATTGTCATTTAAAATACCAAAAAAATTAGCAGAAAATAAGTATGTCCAGTTTTGGTTTTTGCGATTCATGTTAAACGATCTTTCATATTGCATTTATAAAAACTCTCCTTGCAATTTCTGCGCACGCTTCCGCATCTGCCAAAGCGTTGTGGTGGCTTGTTAAATCGTATCCACAATACGCTGCAACGGTGGGCAGTTTGTGATTGGATACCAAATCGCCAAATACTCTTCGCGAGGCGTTGCAAGTGCAATGGAACTCATAATCGGGATAATCCATTTGATATACGCGAAACACTTCCTGCAAACAACTTTTGTCGAAAGAGGCGTTGTGCGCCACCAAAGGCAACCCTGTAATTTTCGGCGCAATTTGCTCCCACACAAAAGGAAACACTTTTTCGTTTTCCGTATCCTTTTTTTTCAATCCATGAATCCTTGTGTGGCAATATAAGTACCACTCCGGCTCAGGACGAATTAAACTATATATTCTATCTGCAATAATCCCATTGCGCACAATAACTACGCCCACACTACACACACTCGAGCGATGAGGATTAGCAGTTTCAAAATCAATAGCAGCAAAATCAAGCATAGAAGCGTTTATTCAAAAAACGCGCGAAATTACATGAATTATTAAGAATATAGCATAAAAACTCACTTTCTATCTTTTCTTTAAAACACTTTCACTTCTTTATCGTACACCACCAGTTTTTTGCCCACCGGACAAAGAGTAGCAATGCCGTTGCGGTGTAGTCTTTCTTTCACGCCTTTCCTAAAAATCATGGAAGCCACACCCAAATAGATGTTATGATTTTTGTACATCGGATAAAACTTTTTAAAAGTTTCAACTTGAGCAATAATTCTTCTTACTGAAATATAATACTGTGCAAAAAAGTAGTCTATCTCAATTATGGCAACGCTTTTGTCATTGAATAGTAGAATTCCTAATTCTGCTTCCTCATCGCCAACTGCAATTTTTTCGGTATGTTCTACCCAATCAAATTGCTCATTCGCAAAAACTCTGTCTTTTGCTAAAGCTTTGAAAAAATACTTTTCTGGCTGATCATAGTACTCGGCAATGAGTTCTGACGCTATTTGTTTTTTACTTCTCATAATAAAATTTTTAAATTATTAAACCATATCGCGAAAATATAAAAATATGGATTCTGTATTTTATTTTTCGCAATTATTTTTCTAATAATCAATGTGTTAAAAATAGTAAAAATGACGCATTTTTTAATGAGAATTGTACAATTTACATAGAAAAGGCGCTGAAAATTTCATTTTTTGTTAAAATTAATGTTACTTTGCAAAAAATATTAACCCATCAAAACAAAAAATTATGAAAAAACAATTTACTCTTTTTTTATGCTGTATAGCATTTGTATTTTCGGGCATGGCACAATATCCGATGCCAAGATTTTGCGAAAATCAAGAAAGAATAATACCTTTCGAAAAATTTGACAAAGAAGAAATTTTTGAACAAATTCTAAGAAATCTCAATCTTGAAGGAAGGAGCATATATTTATCTCAAACACCAAACCTTTACCCCAAAGGTATGGATTGGTATGAACCTGATACAGTTACTATATTTAGAAACGTAGGCAATAATGAACGTCTTATTTGTACGTACCATAACGGAAATCTCACAGGCAGAATATATCAAAATTGGAAATCTAATCAATGGGAGAGTTATAGGAAATATAATTATAAATACGATGTACAAAACAATTTGACGGAACAGTCATATCAAGTATGGCAATCGGGAGAATGGGTGAATGAATCTATAACTATGTATACCTATGATGCGCAAAAGAATCTGAAAGAAGAGTCAACCCATTTTTTTAATGCACCGGTTGAAAAAACGAGATGGACATATACCTACGATGAACGAAACAACGTAACAAATAGATTATTTCAAGTTAGTTATTCAAACAATCAATGGGATAGAATTTATGAATATACTAATACCTATGATATGAACAACAATCTAATTATTTGTGAATGTTTTGCTTTTATCGGAGATTTAATGGGCGATCGATGCGGTTGGAGAGAAACCTGTGTGTATGACGCACAAAATAATCTAGTAGAGTCGTTTTTTCAAGTGTTGCTTTGTGAAAATTGGCAATGGATAGATGCAAGTAAAAGTAACTATACTTATGATGAACAAAACAATCTGATAGAATTGTTAACTCAATCTCCTGTACCTTGGCAAGTGGAATGGGGAAAAAGCAGAAGTATTTATACCTATGATATTCAAAACAATAGAATTGAAGATCTATGGCAACAATGGGAATCAGATCAATGGTTGAATCTAAAAAAGCGTATTTATTCTTACGATGTAATTAGCAATCTTCAAGAAGACTTTCTCCAAGTTTGGGAATCAAACCAATGGAAGAATAATAGCAAAACTAATTATACGTATGATGAGAGAAATAATGGAAATATTGTCTTTTACCAACATTGGAAAAACAATACATGGGTTGATAGTCATGGCAATTTGGGATTTTATTACAACAATATGTTAAGTAGCTGTAATTATGGATTACTTGGTAGTCCATGCTATAGATTAGAGATCTCTTATACTAAAACAGGTAATGTTTCAATCCAAGAAAATCACATAGTTGAAAATTATGTTAAACTTTACCCTAATCCTATCTCCAATATTCTTTTTATAGAAACCGGCAACGCAAATATAATTTCTAAAATCAAAATCTACTCAATTGAAGGCATTTTGTTGATTAATACTCAAGGAAATCAAATAGATGTTTCTTCACTGTCGAGTGGAATTTACATTGCGGAGGTTGATGGGGTATGTCGAAAGATTGTAAAACAGTAGAGGGGAAAGTGAAGAAAAAAGCACGGTTCGCCAAAATGAAAGAGATCCCGAGCGTAGTGAGGAATCTCGAACAATAACACATCTAAAAACGACATTTATGAAACCCCTCGCCGAACTCCTCCGCCCCCAAACACTATCCCAATACATCGGTCAACAACATTTGGTTGGTGAAGGTGGCATTTTGCGTAATGCTATTGAAAACAACGCACTGCATTCCATGATTTTGTGGGGACCGCCAGGCGTGGGTAAAACAACGCTGGCGCTACTTATTGCACAGCTTACGAATGCACAATTTTACATGCTCAGCGCCATTAATTCAGGAGTTAAGGACATTAGAGAGATTATTGACAAAGCTAAAAATTCCGAAGAAAAATCTATTCTCTTTATAGATGAAATTCATAGGTTTAGCAAGTCACAGCAGGACTCGTTGTTGGGTGCTGTGGAGCAAGGCATCGTTACGCTTATTGGCGCTACCACCGAGAATCCCTCTTTTGAGGTGATTGCGCCGCTGTTGTCTCGCTGTCAGGTGTATGTACTAAAGCCGTTGGACATTGATGACCTTAATGTCATTTTAGAAAATGCAAAAAAACATTTAGAAGAAAAGTTAAAGACCTTAATTGATATACAAGAAACGGAAGCATTATTTCGCGTTTCGGGCGGCGATGCACGAAAACTGCTGAATGCCATAGAATTGGTAGTACAATTTGCGAAACCGGAGGCAGGAAAGTTTATTATTACCAACGATATGGTAATGAAGTGCATCCAAAAGAATTTGGCGCTTTATGATAAAAAAGGAGAGCAACACTACGATATTATTTCAGCTTTCATCAAATCTATGCGCGGCTCCGATCCGAATGCTGCCGTTTATTGGCTGGCACGCATGATTGAAGCCGGCGAAGATCCGTTGTTTATTGCGCGCCGCATGATTATTTTAGCTTCCGAAGATATTGGCAACGCCAATCCCAATGCGTTGTTGCTGGCAAACAATTGCTTTCAAGCCGTGCACCAAATCGGCATGCCTGAGGCGCGCATTATTTTATCACAAACTGTTATTTATCTGGCTTCTTCGCCTAAAAGCAACGCCTCATATACTGCCATTGATGAAGCGTTGGCATGGGTAAGAAAAACCGGAGATTTGCCTGTTCCGCTACATCTCAGAAATGCGCCTACCAAACTCATGAAAGAATTGGATTACGGAAAAACTTATAAATACGCGCATTCATTTGAGGATAATTTCACCGACCTTGAGTTTCTTCCCGAATCTATTAGCGGTAAAAAGTTCTACGAGCCTCAAAATAACGCTCGTGAAAATGAAATAAGAAATTATTTGAAAAAGTGTTGGAAAAAGTATAACTATTAATTTTGAAGTTCTTTCTTCACTTACACTACCACTTTACGAAGCTCTTCCATAGATTCAATCACCAACAATCCCAAAGGAATATCCAAAACCGTTTTTGCTCCGGTTTCGCCTTTCAGGTACAGCCGGTGTGCGGCACGCGCGTACGCAACCATTACGCCGGCAGTAAATTCAGGATTGCTGTCTAATTGTAGCGAAAACTCCATGCGTTGTTGGTGTGCATTTTCTTTTCCTGTAGTTCCTGTTCGGAAAACAAAACCGCCGTGTGGCATGTTAGTATGTTCATCCTCAAATTCTTTCTCTGATATGAAATGAACAATAGTCTCGTAATCACAGAAATAGTGCGGCATTGCTTTAATGGTCTGTTCAATAAGGCGCAAGTCTGCCTGAGGATCAGCAACCACAAAACACTCCCGAATATGTTTTTGGCAGGTTGAAAGCGCCGGATTATTGCCTTTTCGAACTTCTGCAAGCGCACAATCCATGGGAATAGTATATTGAACGGCATATTTTACGCCATTTATTCGCCGTATTGCATCGGAGTGTCCTTGACTGACGCCTTTCCCCCAAAAAGTGTAATCGCAACCATTTGGGATACACGCCATTCCTAGCACACGCAGCAGAGAGAATAGACCCGGGTCCCAACCTGTGGAAATGATGCTTATTTTTTTCGATTTTTTGGCGCTTTCGTCCAACATTGCAAAATATTCAGGTATTTTGGCGTGCGTATCAAAACTGTCCACACAATTGAACATGGCGGCAAAATGAGGAGCTTGTACCATCAAATCGTTGGCAGAGCCTCCGCAAAGCAGCATTACATCAATGGCATGGAGATGTCTCTCGGCATCTTCCACGTTATAGACTTTAACTCCGGCAGTTACCGGCGTTATATCACCGGGTTTTCTACGTGTGAAAATTGCCACAAGTTCCATATCCTTATTTTGACCTATGGCATGCTCTACACCGCGTCCCACATTCCCGTAGCCTACAATTCCTAATCTTATTTTCGGCATAATATTGCAAATAAATTGATTCGCAAAAGTAGAGAAAAAACAACAAGATATTTATAGTTTTTTCATCATCTCAAATTGTCTTCCTGAAACTTCAATGTTTTTTGCTTTTAGAAAACCAACAATAGAATTACAAGAAATATCCGTATTTAATAATTTTGTTTTTGCAATTCTATTGAGTTTACTCATTTCATGAAGTAATAATGAAGCAATTCCTTTTCTTCTAAATAACGTGTCAACAGCTATTTGTGTAATATCTCCCGAGTTGGGCTCAAAAACACAATATCCAACGAGTTTTTGGTCAATAAATGCACCCAAACTAATAAAATCCTCGCTTGTTCTTTGAATGGATTCAAAACTATTTTGCCATGAGGGATAAAAATCCCAAAAATCTGAAACAGAAAAATGCTTCTCAATATCAATTTTTTCAATGGAACAGGGAATTTCAATGTTTTTTATTTCATTCTTGATATCCTCGTTTTTCCATACAAAGTAATTAAGTTCACGTGTTATCTCAAAGCCAATGTTGCGATATACAGAAAATGCTTTTGTATTCTGTTGCAATACTTCCAGTAGATAATGACTGATATTCGCCTCTTTCAAATAAGGGATTGAGTGTTCAAAAACCTTTGTTGCCAAGCCTCTTCCTCTATATTCTTTTAGTGTTCCTGTTCCTGTGTCGTAAGCTATTTTTACTCCGTTGAAATTTCCAATGCCATTCAATGTAAAGGCTACGATATTTTCTTCTTCAAATGCAGCAAACGACAAATCGGGATCAAAACCGCGTCTTTTTAACATTGTTTTCAATTCTTCAGCATTTATCTGAATTTCATAATCGGCAAAAGCCCGGCTAAATGCTTTGAAAACAGTTTCAAAGTCTGTGTTACCAAGTGATTTAATTTCCATTTTTTAGTATTAAGTGTTTATTTTTTCTTTTGCATTTTGATTTTGCAAAAATACTAGAATGGAGGAAGATTTTTATTGACCTATGTTAAGAGATTTTAATCTGCTTAGCGACTCAGGCTTAATTCCAAGATAAGAAGCGATATAATGCTGGGATACATGCTGTTCGATACGAGGATAGGTTTTCAACAATAGTTTATATCTTTCGTATGCGTTATCCATTAAAAACGAACTTTCTTTTCGGCATTTTTTTATTAACAGACAATCGGAAATATATTTTCCCAATTTATACCACTCGTCCGATTCTTTCAGTAGTTGATCATAAGCCGAGCGAGAGAGCGTGATGAGGTGAGTTTCTTCCAATGCTTGTATGTTTCCAATACTTGGCTCTCCGGTTAGGAAACTGCCGTATGAAACAACAAATGATCCGCTAAAGTAAAAATCTTTGATAAATTCCTCTGCATCTTTTTCAATATACGAACGCAATACGCCACTTTCAATTATTCCGAGATAATGACTGATTTTTCCTTGATAAACAAAGAACTCTTTTTTCTTCAAATGTTTTGTTCCTGACAGTTCAATAAACCTGTTGTACATTTCATTCGAAAGTTTCAAGTTTTCTATTAATATCTGTTCTAATACACTCATTAGGCTTTTCGGATTTTAGACTTGACAAAAATAGAAGAAAAAATGCAAATAAATAAAATTGCCTAATTTTGCCCCAAAATTAATCAACCGATTAAATTAATCCTATACACCCGTGCTTAAATTTTAAATTCTTAAATTTTATGAATATTTCAACCATCGAACTCCTCGGCGCCGCCATCGGCTTGGTGTACATATTTTTAGAATACCGCGCTTCGTGGTGGCTCTGGATTGCCGGAATCGTAATGTCGCTGTTTTATATCTACATTTTTATAGAAGTGAATTGTTATGCTTGGGCACTAACCTATCTTTATTACTTGGGTGCAAATATTTACGGAATGATCGTTTGGAAAAGAAGTAGCAACGAAAACTCATATTCTGGAATTTCATCTCTCCCGAAAAAATATTACCCAACATTGCTGGCAATCACATTTTTACTCACTCCGCTTATTGCTTTTATATTAATAAAGTTTACAAACACTCTTATTCCCATAAGTGAGGCTTTTTCAACGGCTTTAAGTGTAATTGCCATGTGGCTTTTGGCAAAAAAATACCTGCAACACTGGTGTATTTGGATGGTAGTAAACGCCATTTACGCCATCGCTAATTTTTGGCTGGGGCTCTATTTTTCAGCGATCCTTTTTGCCGTGTATTTTGTGGTCTCCATTATGGGCTTTGTGCGTTGGAGCAAACTTGCCGGAAAATAAGTCATAACCGTAATATTTGCATTCCAAAGGTCCGTTAAACATATTTTGCTTAAAACTGGTTTTCAATCCGATATGCTTTAATGCATCTATATCGGAGGTTATCAAAAATGCTTTGCAATTTGAAAAATTCTGCTTCAAAGCATCTCCTATTTCTTTGTAAAAAGCATTATTATCTTCCATTTCAAGTCGTTCGCCGTAAGGAGGATTGAAAATAAGCAACGAAGGAATGCGCACCGGCTTCACCGTTCGCATATCTCTCTTATTTAACAAGATAAAATCTTCTAACCGTGCTTTTTCCACATTAGCTTTTGCCATGCCTAAAAATCTAGGATTGATATCATATCCATATAAATCAATCGGAATATCATCATTTATAGTAACCTCGTTTATTATTTTTTTCCAAGCGTATCTATCGAAATTTAACCACTTAAAAAAGCCGAACTTTTCGCGGTAATAGCCTGCGGGAATATTGAGCGCCTGCATTGCCGCTTCAATAAGAATGGTGCCGCCGCCGCACATTGGGTCTATCAAATCACATTTTCCATCCCAATCGCTTAGGGCAACCATGGCAGCAGCGGTAATTTCATTGATAGATGCCGGATGATTTGAAACTTTATATCCTCTTTTATGTAGCGATTCTCCCGAACTGTCTAAATAAAAAGTCGCATTATTTTTGTGAATATGAACATGGAATTGCACATCCGGACTTTCCTTATCCACATCCGGACGTTCATTGTATTTCTCTCTAAATCTATCACAGATAGCATCTTTTGTAAGCAACGCTGCAAAAAGCGGCGTTTTGAATATAGATTCGGAAGCGGTACAACTTACCGCAAATGTTCCGGAACGAGACAAATATTCCTCCGCCGGAAAATCAAAGATCTGTTTATAAAAAGAATTATTCGAATCAAAGTTGAAATTCTTCACTTGCCAAAGCACACGAGAGGCGAATCGGGAACAATAATTTACTTTATAAAGCAAGTGAAAATCTCCTTCAAATTGTACCGAGCGATTTAACAGAATCGTATTTTTCGCACCACATTTTTGTAACTCTTTTAGCAATAAATTTTCAAAACCTGCGAATGTTTTTGCTAAGAAAACTTCATGTATCATTGTAATTAGTTTTTAATCAGATAAATATAATTTATATTTTTTGAACAATAAATTGTACAAAAGTAGCGATTATCTATATAGAAAAAACAGATGTATAAATTATAATTTTATTAACAAAAATATTTAAGTGATGAACAACAAAAAAGCTAAAATCATGCTCGTTGAAGACAGCCAAAATCTTCGTTCGGTATTAAAGGATTATTTTGAAATGATGAACTACGAAGTTGTGGATTACGGAGACGGAGAGGCTGCTATAAAAGGCTATCAAGCCGGCTGTTGCGATATTTGCCTATTAGATATTGGACTGCCAAAGAAAGACGGATATGCTGTTATTAACGAATTGCATAATATAACCCCTGATTTGCCGGTTATTTTCGTAACGGCAAAAGATAGCAAGGAAGACCGAATCAAAGGTTTTAAGGTAGGATGCGACGACTATGTTACCAAGCCGTTTAGCACAGAAGAATTGTTGCTCCGCATCGAAGCTGTTTTGAGAAGATGCAAAGGCGCCGGCAAGAAAAATACCTTACACCATGAAATTATCTTCAATATTGGGGATTTTATCTTCAACTACAGTGAATTGAAATTAATAAGAGGAGAGCACGTGCGCATGCTTACCCGAAAAGAAGCACAATTGCTTAGATTATTATATGAACACAAAAATAAATTGGTTCCAAGAGAGATATTAATTAAAGAGATTTGGGGCGAATCGAAAGCCGCAATGGGCAGAAGCTTAGATGTTTTCCTTTCGAAAATTAGAACATATCTTAAATCTGATGAGGAAAATGTTGCTGAACATATTAACCCTGATGGTGGAAGAAAGAACAGATACAAACCGGGACACGAGCCTAAAGTAGAAGTTATTAACGTGCACGGAACAGGATATTTGCTAAAAGTTCGCGATTAGAATTAAAGAACACAGATGACGCGGATGACACTGATTCACACTGATAACAAATAGTATTTATTTAATTTGAATAATATAAAATCCGTGTAAATCAGTGTCATCCGCGTCATCTGTGTTCAATCTTTATTTTTTCGTTTCCCGATAACTGAATAATGCAGCAGCGTTTATAATTACCGCCATCCCCGAAAGCACACTGATTTGCATTTTAATCTCCTCAATTCCGCTGCCCTTCAATACAATAAGCTTAATCACATCCATGTAATACGACATCGGGTTGAGGTAGTTGATATATTTTGCCCATTGCGGCATGCCTTCAATGGGTGTAAATAATCCGCTTAATAAAACGAAAACGATAAATAGGAAAAATACGATAAACATTGCTTGAAGTTGGTTGGAGGAGATGCTGGAAATGAAGAAGCCTAACCCTAACATTACCAACAAGTAAATAGAGGTTACGGAGATAAGTACAGGCAGGCTTCCCTGTACGGAAATTCCGAAAACGATTTTCATGAGAAATAGCCCCAACAAAAATTCAGCCATGCCGAGAATCCAAAAAGGAATCATTTTTCCTACTAAAAACTGCCATTTTTGAATGGGCGAAACGTTGATTTGTTCAATAGTTCCAATCTCTTTTTCGCGAACAATATTTAATGCCGTAACATATGCGCCGATTAATGTAACTAAAATCACTAAAATTCCGGGAACAATCAGGTTTTTATAATTCATTTGCTCGTTATACCAATAAATATTGGTAATCAATAATTTAGCAGATACGTTACCCGTCGTGCTCAGCTCTGTTACTTTATCTTCATAAAACTCTCCCAAAACGGTTTGCACGTAACCTACGCCAATGCCTGCCTTTACGCTATTAATCGCATTTGCCGTAATCGCAATCGTAGTAGACTCCATGGTCATAATACTCTTCTCAAAATGCTGCGGAAATTCAATGAGAATATCAATGTGGTCATTTAGCATTAAATCTTCAGCTTCTTTTTTTGCTTCCAATAAACCGTAGCTCACAAAATATTTTGAATGCTCAAATTTATTTCGCATCTCTCTGGTAATGGTTGATCTATCATTATCAATAAAAGCAATATTAAGCGTCTTTATCTCGTAATCGGCAGTAAAAGGAAAGAGCAAAAACTGCACCAACGGCGCCACAATCAAAATTTGCATCAGCAACGTGTTGCGAAACACTTGCAGAAATTCTTTTTTGATAAGCATTAAAATGACGCGCATTCAGAAAAATTTCGGCAAAAGTAGCAGAAGTATTTATATTAAATAATAATTTTGCCGAAAAAATTAGGAATTGTTACAAATGAAACATAATCTTCTATCTTACTTCATTACTTTTCTTACCCTTTGTTTATTTGTGGCATGCTCATCCTCAGCCACATCCGACAAAAAAATATTTCGATACAATGAAGCGGTGGGCATTCAATCGCTCGATCCGGCTTACGCATCGGGGCAGGCGGCTACCTGGGTATGCAACATGTTGTACAATGGATTGGTAGATTTAGATGATTCACTGCACGTTGTACCTATGATTGCTAAAAGCTGGACTATTAGCCCCGACGGTAAAACCTACACATTTTATCTTCGCGATGATGTATTTTTTCAACATACGAATCATTATTTTTTTGATAAACCTCCGAGAGTTACGGCCGCTGACTTTGTATACAGTTTCAACCGGATTGTTAGCCCTGAAGTCGCTTCGCCGGGCGCTTGGATTTTTCAAAAAGTTGCCAAAAACGATGCAGGAAACTACGCTTTTTTTGCATTAAGTGACACTACCTTTCAAATTGTGTTGACAGAACCTTTTCCGCCTTTTTTAGGAATGCTCGCCATGAAATACGCTTCGGTGGTACCGCAAGAGGTTGTTGAACAATATGGTAAAGATTTCAGAAAGTTTCCGGTAGGCACGGGTCCGTTTCAATTTCAATTATGGGAAGAAGGCATAAAGTTGGTATTGCGCAAAAACGAAAACTATTTTGAAAAAGATGAAAATAATGAACAATTGCCTTATTTAGACGCCATTGCCATCTCTTTTATTATTGACAAACAAGTGGCTTTCATGGAATTTATGAAAGGAAATTTGGATTTTATTTCAGGAATTGAAGCCAGTTATAAAGATGCCTTATTAACCAAAGAAGGTACATTGCAAGAACAATATACGGATAAAATTACGTTGCAAACCGGTCCGTTTCTCAATACCGAATATTTGGGCTTTTTATTGAAAGATAAAGAGAATAACCCATTGTTAATAAGAGAAATACGACAAGCTATTAACTATGGCTTCGACAGAGAAAAAATGATTCGATATTTACGTAACAACATGGGGTATGCAGGCACCAGCGGTTTCGTGCCTTTGGGCATGGCTTCATTTAACTCCGAAAGAATAAAAGGTTATCATTACAATCCGGAAAAAGCGTTGGAATTGCTACAAATAGCAGGCTTCCCAAATGGAGTAGGGTTGCCCGTAATTCCACTTTCGGTTTCAGCAAGCTATTTAGATTTATGCCAATATATTCAGCACGAGCTAAACAAAATTGGGATTCGCATTTCATTAGAAGTGCAACAAGCTGCACAGCAACGACAAATGATGCGCAGTTACCAGCTGCCATTTTTCAGAGGTTCCTGGATTTGCGATTACCCTGATGCAGAAAACTATTTATCGCTTTTTTACTCTAAAAACCTGCAACCTATCGGCTCAAATTATACACATTACATAAATCCGGTTTTTGATGAGCTTTTTGAAAAATCGCAAACCATTACTGATGAAGTTCTTAGAAATGAATATTATACCATTTTAGATTCTTTATTAATGGAAGATGCGCCGGTGGTTGTACTTTTTTACGATAAAAAAGCGCGGTTTACTCAAAAAAATATTAGCGGATTAGATAATTCGCCTACCAATTTGTTAGATTTGAGGCGGGTTACCAAACAATCTCCTGTTTCCCCAAATCTCTAAGTATCGCATTCGCTTTAGAAAAATGCTTCGAACCAAAAAAGCCGGCATGTGCCGACAATGGCGAAGGATGTACGGTTTCCAAAATATGATGCTTTGAGCGATCAATGAGCGCGGCTTTGGCGCGTGCGTAATTGCCCCACAATAAAAAAACCAACCCTTCTCGTTTTTGTGAAAGCTGTTGAATCACAGCATCTGTGAATTGTTCCCAACCACGATTTTGGTGCGAGCCTGCTTGGTGTGCTCGAACCGTAAGGGTGGCATTGAGCAAAAACACACCTTGCGTAGCCCAACGGGTTAAGTTGCCACTAACGGGAATGGGCGCACCCACATCATCATTAAGTTCTTTAAAAATGTTAATCAATGATTTAGGATGCGGTACGCCGTCTAACACCGAAAAACATAACCCATGAGCTTGTTTAAAATCATGATAAGGATCTTGCCCCAAGATTACCACTTTAACCTCATGAAATGGCGTAAGATTAAACGCATTAAAAATTAAATTTCCGGGAGGAAAAACCGTATGTTGTTTCTTCTCTTCAACTAAAAATGCTTTTAATTGAGCAAAAGAAGGAGTTGCAAACGCTTCATTGAGCACTTCTTTCCAAGAATCTTCGATTTGAGGATTAACCGTCATAATTTTTTTGGTGCAAAATAAGGAAAATTCTGAGTGCAGAGAGGAATATTATGTAAAAAGATATAAATTAAATATGTTAATTCTATTCATTATTGTTAAAAAACATGTTTCTTTGCACGAATTTTATTTATACATGAATTATGGAGGAGAAAAGAAAACCAAGAAGTTTTAGCGAAAAACGGGAAACAGGATACGGAAAACGAGAAACAGGGCGTGGTAAGCCGAAGGCGGAAGGTGGAAGACCGAAGATTGAAAGCGGAAGACGAAAGCCAGAAGACAGGGCGGATAAAGGAGAATGGAGAAAGGATAAAGGAGAAAGGAGAGGGGAGAGAGGGGGGAAAGGAGAAAACGAAAGACCAAGAGCAACACGTAGGGGCGACCGTGAAGGTCGTCCATATACAAGAACCGATAATTATCAACCCAAAGAGCGTAATACAGAAGAACGTAGGGACAGAAAATTTTCTGCCCAAAAACCTGAAAGCGGAGAACGTAGAGGCAGAAATTTTTCAACCCAAAGACCTGAAGGCGAAGAACGCAGAGGCAGAAGCTTTTCTGCTAAATCTGAAACAGGAGAACGCAAAGGCAGAAGCTTTTCCACTCAAAAACCGGAATCCGGAGAGCGTAGAGGCAGAAGCTTTTCCGCCCCAAGACCTGAAGGCGAAGAGCGCAGAGGCAGAAGTTTCTCTGCCTCTAGAAGAGAGGGCACGGAAGGCAGAAAACCGAAAACAGAAGGTAGAAAGTGGGACGCAGACCGCAAACCGCATACCTCCAACCGCCCACCGTACACCTCCGACGACCGTCCACCCCGCAAACGCCGCGACGTTACCGCCGAATCGGAAATACTAACGGAAATTGTGGAACTCAGACGCAGAGAGGGACGTTCATCACCCAAAAAAACAAAAATTTTATCTTTGGAGCACGAAGAAAAGTATGGTCCGATAAGATTGAACAAATATATCGCTAATTCAGGAATCTGCTCAAGAAGAGATGCCGATACGCTCATTCAAACCGGCGCTATTGAAGTGAATGGGCAAATAGTTACCGAATTGGGTGCAAAAGTAATGCCCACCGATGAGGTGAGGTTTGGCGACCGCATCCTGCAACGTGAAAAACCGGTCTATTTGCTGTTGAACAAACCAAAAGATTATATCACCACCGTGGAGGATGAGCGTGATAGAAAGCACGTTATGCAACTGATAAAAGGCGCTTGCAAAGAGCGCATTTATCCGGTGGGAAGGTTGGATAAAAATACAACAGGATTATTATTGTTTACTAACGATGGAGAAATGACCAAAAAATTAACCCATCCCAAACATAACATTCGCAAAATTTATTACGTGGAGTTGAATAAAAATCTTACGGCTGCCGACTTTGAGAAAATTGCAGACGGCATTGAACTTTCCGACGGTGAAATTAAAGTAGATGAGATCGCTTACGCCGGCGAAACCAAACGTGAAATTGGCATCACGCTGCATTCCGGAAGAAATAGGATTGTGCGCCGGATTTTTGAACAACTTGGCTACGAAGTGGAAAAATTAGACCGCGTAGTGTTCGCCGGATTAACCAAAAAAGATTTACCCAGAGGGACATACAGGTTTTTATCAGATGCGGAAATCAATATTTTAAAAATGATAAAATAGGTAGAGGCGTGGTGCGCCGCATCTCTACAACAATATAAAATTCAATTACATGAATGTTAAAAACTTTGCTCTTACCGGAGCCGCCGGGTATATTGCCCCGCGCCATTTTAAAGCCATAAAAGAAACCGGCAACCAACTGACGGCTATTTTAGACAAATCGGACAGCGTGGGAATTATTGACAGCTATTTCCCGGAAGCAGCATTCTTCACGGAATCAGAACGTTTTGACCGACATTTGTACCGTCGTTTTATGGAAGATACCGGTTCAAAAATTGACTATGTTTCCATCTGTTCGCCCAATTATTTGCACGATGCCCACATTCGTATGGCGTTGCGAAACGGCGCACATGCCATTTGCGAAAAACCGTTAGTTCTAAATCCTTGGAATTTAGAAGGATTAGAAAAAATTGAGCAAGATACAGGCAACTCCATCTTCCATATTTTGCAACTTCGTTTGCACCCGGCGGTAATTGAGTTGAAAAATCATATTGACACTCAAGCAGATGACAAGGTGCATGATATTGACCTTGCATATATTACAAGTCGTGGATTATGGTACCAATATTCGTGGAAAGCCGACATGGATAAATCGGGAGGCATCACCACCAATATCGGATCTCATTTTTTTGATATGTTGACCTACATTTTTGGCGAAGCGCAAGATATTCAAATACATTATGCTACACCAATTACCGTAGCCGGTTTTTTGCGACTAAAAAAAGCTCGTGTACGTTGGTTTTTAAGCATTGATAAAACGCAACTCCCCAAAGAGATTGCAGAAAAAGGAAAAACCACTTATCGTTCATTAACCATTGATAATAAAGAATTTGAATTTTCGGAAGGTTTTACGGATTTGCACACCTTATCCTATCAAAATATTCTTTCGGGGAATGGATTCCGTATTTGTGATGCATGGCAGTATGTATCTCTTTGTCACGACATTCGTTCACGAAAGGCAGAAGGAAAAAAAGGAGATTACCATCCATTTTTAGGATAAAGTTTTGTTCTTTTCTGAAAATAACGACTTTAACTCAAGTTGACTAACATACACATATCTAAAATATTATCTATGAAAAAAAACATCCTCTTACTTTGCTTTTTGCTTGTTTTTGGATTTTCATTCGCACAGGAAAAACAAGCCAATTATGCTCGCGTTAAAGTATATGTTTCTGAAAAAGAGCACTTCAAGGTATTGCTACAAAAAGGTGTTTGTTTAGAGAACATAGAAATCAAACAAGGTGTTTATATCATTGGTGAATTTTCTGACTTTGAGATGGAAAAGATAAGGGAAACTCAAATTCCTTTTGAAATTCTCATTGAAAATATGTTTGAGCATTATGTGCGGCAAAATGACGGATATTCTGTTGAGAGACTCAATGAGGAAATGAGAAAAGGCGCTAAATCGTTCAAAAGCAATCGTACGCCTTCTAATTTTCGCTTGGGAAGCATGGGTGGATATTTCACACTGGCAGAAATTATGACCGAATTAGATGAAATGCGGGCGAAATTTCCTCGCTTAATTTCTGCAAAAATCGCCTTTCCTGAACAAACGGCGGAGGGAAGAAACATATATTGGGTAAGAATTTCAAACAATCCGAATGTGGATCAGGAAAAACCGCGCGTGCTTTACACAGCGCTTACGCACGCACGCGAGCCTGCCGGAATGCACCAAATGATATATCAAATGTGGGATTTGTTGGAAAAATATGGCGAAGATCCTGAAATTACGTATTATATCGATAATTTGGAGATTTACTTTATGCCTTGCCTTAATCCCGATGGCTATGAATACAACCGGCGAAGTCGGCCCAATGGCGGAGGTATGTGGCGGAAAAATATGAAAGCCAATGCAGATGGTAGCTACGGCGTTGACCTCAACAGAAACTGGGGATATAAATGGGGACTCGACAATATAGGTTCTTCGCACTTAGGAATTTCTGAAATTTACAGAGGGACAGCGCCTTTTAGCGAAGCAGAAACCCAAGTGCTCAAAAATTTTTGCGAAAACAGAGAAATTTTACTTTGTTTAAATAATCACACCCATGGAAATTATTTGATTTATCCTTATGGGTATACGAATGCCACACCTCCGGAATACCCCATTTACAGAGCTTACGCTGAACGGCTTACCTCTGAAAACAATTATGCCTATGGAACTTGCTATGAAGTACTGGGTTACTTAACAAACGGAGATGCCGACGATTGGATGCACGGCGAGCAAGAAACAAAAAACCAAATATTTGCTTTGACGCCTGAAGCAGGTAATCGCGAAGAAGCATTTTGGCCTCCCATGAACCGTATTGAAGAGATTTGCGCCGGGCATGTAACGATGAACAAATACATGATGCGCTTTGCCTTGCCTTATGCTGAAATTGAAGATAAAACCGGTGTTTCTTTCCAATCATTAGATGATTTTTTTGTATTTGAACTCTTTTCTTTAGGACAAGGACAAAATGTTAATTTTTCAGTTTCCATTGAGCCGGTTTCAGATAATATTCAATTAGTGCAAGCAACGCCTTTTGTTTTTCAAAACGTGAACATTTTAGAACGAAAACAAGGAGAATTATCCATTGCTTTTAAACCGGATATCACTTCCGGAGATGAAGTGGTTTTTGACGTTTGTGTAAATAACGGAACATTTACACATAAATATCGCTTTACTAAAATATTTGGAGCTGTAGAGAAGCTGATTGACGATGACTGTGAGACCATGAATAATTGGATTTCAGATACGTGGGGGCTTACTACTTTAAAGTATGTTTCACCTCTACATTCCATTGCAGACTCTCCGCATGGAAACTATGCGAATAATGCAAATACAATCATCTATTCTAAAAATAGCTATGATTTAAGCAATGCCATTGTTGCTTTCGTAGAGTTTGATGCACAATGGGATATAGAGCTCGATCATGATTATGTACAATTTATTATTTCGGAAAACAATGGAGCTACCTGGACGCCACTCGCCGGAAAATACACAAAATTAGGAACTAAGCATCAAGATCAAGGCAAACCGGTGTATGATGGCACACAAAATTCGTGGGTACGCGAAACCATTGATTTAATGGCGTATAAAGGAAAATATATTAGAGTTGGATTTAGATTGATAAGCGATGAACACATGAACAAAGACGGATTTTATTTTGATAATTTTGAGCTAAGTGTTGTAAGGCGTCCCCCGAAATTTCCGAATAAGAATAGCTTTACGGCACAGTACATTGCAAACACAAAAAAAATTGCCATTTATTATATAGATAAAGCAACCTCATTTTCTTTATTTAATGTGGAAGGAAAACTGTTAAAAAATTTTGAGGTTAATAGCAGGCAATATGAGCTCGATGTTTCGCAGCTTCAAGCCGGGGTCTATTTTTTGAGAACAAATTCCCGGGAGGTTCAAAAGATAATTGTTTATTAAACAAATATTGGTATTATGAAAAAAACAACCTTATTCCTTTGTCTCTTGCTTATTTTTGGCTGCTTGCTCGGGCAAGAGAAACAAGCCAATTATGCACGTGTTAAAGTCTATGCTTCGGAACAAGAGCATTTCAATGCATTGCTGCAAAAAGGCGTTTGTTTAGAAAATATAGACATTAAAAAAGGTGCCTTTATTATTGGTGAATTTTCCGATTTAGAAATGGAAAAAATTACCGAAACTCAAATTCCTTTTGAAATTCTCATTGAAAATATGTTGGAATATTATGTAAGACAAAACGACGGGTATTCTATTGAGAAACTTAATGAGGAAATGAGACGGAATCCTAAAACATTCAACGGAAATCGCACGCCGGAGAATTTTCGTTTAGGAAGTATGGGCGGATATTTTACGTTGGCAGAAATTATGACAGAATTGGATGAAATGCGAGATAAGTTTCCTCATCTGATTTCGGCAAAAACAGCTTTTCCACAGCAAACAGTAGAAGGAAGAAACATTTATTGGGTAAGAATTTCCAATAATCCGGATGTGGATGAGGAAAGACCGCGTGTACTCTACACGGCGCTTACCCATGCGCGCGAACCCGCAGGAATGCACCAAATGATTTATCAAATGTGGGACCTGTTGGAAAATTACGGCGTTGATCCTGAAATTACGTATTATATTGATAATTTGGAACTTTATTTTGTGCCCTGTGTCAATCCCGATGGATATGAGTACAACAGACAAACTGCGCCCAATGGCGGAGGCATGTGGCGAAAAAACAGAACAGGCGGCTATGGTATTGACCTTAACAGAAATTGGGGATACAAATGGGGCTACGACAATGTTGGCTCATCTCCGTTGCAATGGGCTGAAACTTACAGAGGAGACGCTCCTTTCAGCGAAGTGGAAACGCAAGTACTCAAAAATTTTTGTGAAAATAAAAAGATATTGCTTTGTTTGAATTATCATTGTATGGGGAACTTATTGGTATATCCTTGGGGATACACTAATACCATACCTCCGGAATATCCCATTTTTAGAGCATACGCCGAGCGGTTTACTTTCGAAAACAATTATACCTATGGAACTTGTTATGAAGTATTGGGGTATTATACTAATGGTAGCTCAGATGATTGGATGTATGGCGAGCAAGAAACAAAGAACCAAATCTTTGCATTTACTCCTGAGGTAGGTAATCGAGAAGAAGGATTTTGGCCGCCCGCACATCGTATTGAAGAACTTTGCGCCGATCAGGTAACTATGAACAAGTATCTTATGCGTTTTGCCTTGCCTTTTGCTGAAATTGAAGATAAAACCGGAATAACTTTTTCAGCATTAAATAACACTTTTACATTTGACCTTCTTTCTTTGGGGCAGACGCAAAATGCTAATTTCTACATTACTATTGAGCCTGTTTCAGATAATATTGAGTCAGTGCAAACCACGCCTTTGTTTTTCGAAAATATGAATGTCTTAGATCGAACACAAGGAGCATTATCTGTTGTTTTAAAATCGACAATCACGTCCGGCGAACAAGTGATTTTTGATGTTTGTGTAGATAATGGACATTTTACGCGTAAACATCGTATTACTAAGATGTTCGGCGCATTGGAGAAGCTAATTGACGATGATTGCGAAACCATGGATAACTGGAGCTCTTCTTCGTGGAGACTCACCACCTTAAAGCATGTTTCTCCCACGCATTCCATTGCAGATTCCCCGTATGGAAATTATCCAAATAATGCAAATCTTACGATATATTCTAAAAATAGCTATGATTTAACCGGCGCTATTGCCGTTTTTGCAGAATTTGAAGCACAATGGGAGATAGAAGCTGATTATGATTATGTGCAATTTCTTGTTTCGGAAAACAATGGAAGCACTTGGGTGCCGCAACATGGAAAATATACAAAATTAGGAGGATCCTATCAAGATTACGGAAAGCCGTTGTATGATGGCAACCAATATTCTTGGGTGCGCGAAACCATTGATTTAAGCGCCTATAAAGAAAAAAATATTAGAATAGGATTTCGGTTAGTAAGCGATGCTTGGATAAATATGGACGGCTTTTATTTTGATGACTTTATGTTAAGTGTGATAAGACCACACCCGATTTCCGTGCCGATTTTTCCGGATGTTATCAATTTTACAGCATACTACAATGCAACAACAAAAAAAATCGTAATTAATAATGTAGAAACGGCAACTTCTTTTTCTTTATTTAATATAGAAGGAAAGATTTTAAATAGCTTCAACGTTGATAATGAAAATTATGAACTTAATGTTTCAAAACTTCCCTCCGGAATCTATTTCTTGAAAACAGATTTTGGGAAAGCTCAAAAAATCATTGTTTATTAAACAAATAATTGATGTATAGAATTTTTAAATTTGGAGGCGCATCAGTAAAAGATGCCGAAGGTGTTAAAAATCTGAAAAAGATTTTAGAAATTTATAAAGATGAAAAATTGATCGTGGTTATTTCCGCTATGGGAAAAATGACCAATCAGTTGGAAAAAGTGCTTGACTCCTGGTATTATGATCCTGATTCTTTGCAAAGTAACTTTGAAGTCGTAAAAAAATACCATCTTGATATTGCAAGTCAATTAGAAAATAAAACAGGAGAAATTTCCTCTGTTTTGCGTCCTATTTTAGACAAACTTTTTGAAATATTATCAGGTGAAAATTCTAAAAATTATGACAAAGATTATGATAATATTGTAAGTTTTGGAGAGTATCTTTCTACACAATTAATCTCTATTTATCTGAATTTGAATGGTTATGTAAATAAATTTGCGTGTGCTATTCCATTAATTATAACCGATGACTCGTACCGTGAAGGAAAAGTAAATTGGGAAAAAACAGAAAAAGCCATTCACAATTTTGTGGCGGAGCATCCGAATAAAACGATTATTACACAAGGTTTTATTGCCGGAACGATGAACGGAGAAGTAACTACGCTTGGGCGCGAAGGCTCCGATTTTTCAGCAGCCATTTTTGCATATTGCTTAAATGCTGAAAATGTTACCATTTGGAAAGATGTACCCGGCTTGCTTAACGCCGACCCGAAATTTTATCCCAATGCTGTAAAATTAGACGAAATCTCTTATCAGGAAGCGATTGAGTTGGCGTATTACGGCGCAACCATCATTCACCCAAAAACGATAAAACCTTTGCAAAACAAGCATATACCACTTTTCGTAAAATCGTTTTTATCTCCTCACGATGCAGGTAGCATTATTGCCGATGTGGAATCTTCGGAACAGATTCCTTCCTATATTTTTAAAACAGAACAAATTTTGTTATCTATTTTTCCAAAAGATTTTTCGTTTATTGCTGCTGATAATCTGACAAAAATATTTTCGTACATTTCAAAAAATAAATTAAAAATCAATTTGATGCAAAATTCCGCAGTGAGCTTTACCATTTGCATGGATAATAAACCTAATCGTTTTGCCAATTTGTTGAAAGATTTACAAGAAGATTTTACGATAAAATATAATATGGATAAAAAACTGATCACGATTCGTCATTATACACAAGAAGCTATAGATCAGGTTATAGGAAACCAGCCTGTAATACTGGAGCAAAAGAGTAGGAGTACGTTGCAGGTAATTCTATAATATTCAGCTTTCTCATTCGTTTTAAAAAATCATGTTAATTTGCCATAATTGTATAAAAAATAAATTACGACAATGAATAGAATATTTGCTTTATTATTAGTGCTTTGCATTACCTTTAGTGCGTTTGGTCAAAAGAAAATTGCAGCAGGTGACAACGCTTTTGCCAGTAAACAATTCGACAAGGCGCTTACTGCCTATAAAAAAGGGTTGAAGAAAGTTGGAAAGAATCAAGTGGAAGTGAAACGGGTTACTTATCAAATTGCCGAGTGTTACCGCATTATGGGAGATTTGAAAAGGGCAGAAAACCAATATCTTAGATTAGAAAAAAGAAACCACCAAAAAGATGAACCGCTACTTTTTTATCACTTGGGAAGCATCAACCATTTAAAAGGGGAGTATGAAAAAGCGTTGAATTATTATCTGAAATATCAAGAAAGAGTACCTGATGATGTTAGAATTGAGGCGCGTATTGAAGGCGTGAGGAAAGCAAAAGGCTGGATGGAAAATCCCACCAACTATGAGGTGGAGAATTTTAAGAAAATAAACACCAAACAAGATGAATGGGCGCCGCGCTGGAGTAGTGAAAAACAAAATCAAATGATTTTTTCTTCCAATCGGGATGGCTCTACGGGAAAAGGAATTGATCAATGGACAGGTAAGTCTTTTTCAGATATTTATAAAATTGACCGCCCAAGAGGAAAAAGCAACGAATGGATTGGCGAGTGGTCGAATGCTGAACTTTTAGATGACGAAGGACTTTTAAATTCGGAAGTGAACGAAGGAGAAGCAGTAGGGAACAGAAAAGGTTCCGAGATATATTTCACAAAATGTCCTATTGATAAAAAGTCGTTAAAGGCGTGCTATATTTATGTTTCTGAAAAAAGAGGGCGCTCTTTTTCTGAGCCTAAATTAGTGGAACTCAGCTCCGATTCGCTCGTGAATTGTATTCATCCGGCGCTTTCTGCCGATGAGCAAACACTTTACTTCGCTTCCGATATGCCGGGCGGATATGGCGGTTTCGACTTGTATAAAGCCACGCGCTCAGGAAGAGGCGGAAAATTTGGAAATGTTGAAAATTTAGGACCGATCGTTAACAGTCCCGGAAATGAGTTGTTTCCGGCAATGCGCGGTGATTCCATGCTCTATTTTTCTTCCGACGGACATCCCGGAATGGGCGGGCTCGATATTTTTTATTCCGTACTAAGAAATGGTGCATTCCAAACGCCCGAGAATATGATGTATCCTATAAATACTTGTTGGGATGAAATCGGTATTATTTTTTATGACGAAGAAATTATTGATCCTAAATCGAAAGCGCCTTATTTGGAAATGGGATTTTTCTCTTCCAACAGACCCGGTGGTAGAGGCGGCGACGATATTTATCACTTCCAATTGCGCCCCACCGTTTTTACGCTTGCCGGAACCGTGCGCGACGAAAACAATAGACAAGCTATTGATGGCGCCGAAATTGAAATAATTGGCTCTAATGGAACATCTTACAAGGCTTTTACCGATATAAGAGGAAACTATGCTTTTGACAGAACCAAAATTTTAATGAACACTACTTATACGATAAGGCTAAAAAAAGCAGGCTATTGGGATATTCCGGATGCTGTGCAAACTACCATCGGCTTAAGCGAAGATACCGATATTCGTCAAGATTTCTTACTGGCTCGTATTCCGAAAGATCCGATTGTAATGCCTGATATTTATTACGATTTAGATAAGTGGGATCTAAAACCTCAATATGAAGATTCGTTGATGTATTTGTATTTTATTTTGGTACAAAATCCCAATTTGGTAGTGGAGCTTCGTTCGCACACCGACAGTAGAGGTTCTGAAGAGCGCAATGATTTGTTGTCGCAAAATCGTGCCCAATCGTGCGTAAACTTCTTAGTGAATGACTTAAAAATAGATGCGGAAAGAATTGTACCTAAAGGATATGGAAAAAGCCGCCCGCGTAGATTAGACAAAGACATCATGGTGCCTTATAATGGAAAAATGTACGCCTTTAAAAGAGGCGTTACGTTGGACGACAATTACATAAAAGCGTTGCCGAATAGAGACCAGCAGGAAGCGGCGCACCAATTGAACCGTAGAACGGAGTTTATTGTACTTCGCGATGATTTTGTGCCTAAAAGCGACAGCATTGCACCGGTTTCTATCCCAAGACCGATTGCGGTGATTAAAAAACACGTTATCCCTGTGCAAATCAGTGGAAACGATATTTCCGGAAATTGCAGAGCAAACGGCAAAAACGTAAACTTTGTACTCAGCTCCAAAAAAACGGAAGATATTTTCATGGATTATGAAACTGCTACAAGATTTCTGCGCGAGTTTACCATTGAAGTTGACGATTTCGAGTTAGGTGAAAAAGCGCTCAAAAACGAGGATGGTTCTATTATTGAAAACTCCGTGCTCTACCTCCGCGAATTAGCCATGGGCGATGATTACGCTGAAAATGTGAGAGTTGTTATTAAAAAAGGACTTCCGGCGGCGTTTGTGGTTGGAACGGAATTTATTTCGGAGGAATGGGGGAAATATGAGATTGACAGAGAGAAGGGGGAAATTGTATTTGAAAAGTAGAATTTGATATAGAAAATGGAAAATATTATTCTATACATCTTATTAATAGCGGGTTGGTTATTCACGCTTTTCTTAATATTTTTCTATCGAAAAATAAAAATTGAATGCAATGAACTTAATGAAGCTAAGAAGAGATTAGAGGCGATGCTGACAAAAGAGCAGCAAGAAAACCTGAACAAAGAAGAAAAGCTTCAAAGTTTAGCGCATATAGAAAGTAGATTTTACAAAATACTTCCGGCATTGGTAGAAGAAAGGAAACAGAAAATAGATGAACTTTTAACCGATTTTACTCTACAATGCAACTTATTAAATCCTTTATATGTAGCTCAAAAAAATGAAATCCACGCGCAAATAATTAAAATTGAGGAGCTTATGGAAGATGTTGGATTTAATGAACTTTTTGAGCAAATTAAGCACCAATTAATAGAACTAAAAAAAACTACCTATAAGCTTGAATGTGAACAATTATTTACTTCCACCATGGCTTTTTTAGACAGTATAGATAAAGACGATGAAAGAGAGAAAAAAGAGCCTGATGGTGAAGGGATTAAAAAGATAGAACAATTTTATCAGAACTATATTGAAGAGATTGCCGCTTGTGAATTTAAAGGCAAATCTGAATTGATAGAACTTAAAAAGAAGCTTTTGGTACTGTTGCTTTGCTACAAAGAATTTAAAATATTACACTTGTACTACATACTTTGGGGAAAAAATATCGAAAAAAGCGCGGATGCGGAAACGCACAAAAAGCAAATTGAGAACTATAAACCCGAAGCGTTGGAAAAAACGAAACCTGTAAAGGAAAAATATTGTAATTAACTCGTAGGGGCAGAAAATTTTCCGCCCCTACAAAACATACATAACTTTTTGTTTAACAGCCCCCTAAAATTTTTAGGGGGCTGTTTGTTTTTTTCTAAAAAAATTAGGGTATTGCACTCGTGTAATTAGTTGAAAATTTGAATGTTTCGTTTTGTTTCACGCTATTTTTGCGGTAGAAAAAACAACGAAAAAATTATCAACTTTAAACCGCGCATTCAGGGTAATAGATGCAAAACAAAATGAAAAAACTAACATGTATTATTTTAGGATTATTAATCACAGTAGGAGCTATGGCTCAAGAGTCGTCTGTAACAAAGAAAAACGTAAGACGCAGTTGCAAATTTACTTTCGGACCGGAAGTGATTTTTCATACCGGTAAAATTGCTTTCGACGAAAACATTATTAAAAACTTTGAATCGGGTTTTGATGTCGGGCTTTTTGCACGCATGGGCGGCAGAGTATATTTTGAACCTTCTGTACTTTATTCATTTAAAAAGATTGATTTTTCCTCTATGGATTCTCTAAAAGGTTCATTCAAAGATCATTTTTTAACTGTTCCGCTTTTGTTGGGCGTAAAAGTTATAGACAGGAAACAATTTAACCTAAGAATATTTGCAGGGCCTCAGTTTGGCTTCAGCGTTGCTCGCAAATACGAGGATGCAAAAGACTTCTTTGACAGTGCAGAGATTGGCGTTTACGCCGGTGTTGGCGTTGACATCTGGAGATTTACGATGAACGTAGGCTACAACTTCTCTACAAGCAAGCATAGAATAATGGAAAACCGCACGAAGCAGAATATGTTTTTTGCGGGGGTTGGATTCAAATTTATTAATTAAAAATTAACACAATGTAGGTGTTCAAAATTTTGAACACCTACAATAAAAAACAACAATAAAAAATTATCAAATTAAAACCGCGCATCCAGGGTTATAGATGCAAAAACAAAATGAAAAAACAAAACTTATCTCAAAGCTCAGCGAGTATAAACAGAGCAAAATCATTTTTAGCATGTATATGTTGCGCTTTGTTCTTTACAGTACAGGCACAAAACAGCGGGCTTGGTTTTAATTATCAAGCAGTGATTAGAAACGCGTATGGATTTGTTCTGCAAGACAGCGCGGTAATCTTAAAAGTTTCGCTCTACCCCGGGCAGCAGGCAGTAACGCCTACTTGGGTGGAAACACACAACGTGCAAACCGATAAATTTGGCACGATGGGTATCCGTGTAGGGCATGGCACACGCGATAATGCCAGCGTCGCCGCCCAATTTAGCGATGTAAACTTTGCTGCAGTTTACTATTGGCTAAAAATTGAAATTAACGAAGCAGGCACTTTCAGAGAAGTAAGTTTTACTTCTTTGCCCAGTGCACCCTATTCTGAAGTTGCTCACAATGCGGCTGCTGTTCCTGCCGGTATGGTTATGGCGTTTGTCGGAGATATTGCACAAATTCCGGATGGCTGGATGCTTTGCGATGGAAGGCAACTTAGTCGTTCGCAATACGCTAATTTATACAATGCGATTGGTGTTGCATGGGGCACCGGCGACAATGCCAACACTTTTAATATTCCCGATATGAGAGGTGTGTTCTTACGTGGAGTTTCTTATGATTCTGGAAATGACCCGGACGCGGAAGAACGTATTGTATTGGCAGGTAATGGCGCAAATTCTGGTAATAATGTGGGTAGTTATCAGGTGGATGATTTTAAGTCCCATAAACATACAAATAATGTTAAGGCAGGAGAAGGAAATCATGGGAATGCTCAGAATTCTTATCCAGCGGGATATACAAGTGCAAGTGGAAATAGAGGCTTGAGAAACCCCAATACAGACTATATAAATAGCAATGAAATAAACGTAAGTGGCGGCAATGAAACTCGTCCCAAAAACGTATATGTAAACTACATCATAAAACTCTAAAGCCATGAAAAGATTTGCACTTATTATTTGTTTTATCATTGCTTGTACACTGGCAATAGCGCAATCAAATACTAGACATGTATCTGTAATACAGACATATCCTTTAGTATTCGGGCAAACTGTTTTACCTAGTCAAAGTGAGATTTTAAGCAGCAATTTGTATCCATGCAACGTGATTTTGGATAATCTACCGCGATATGAAATCCATTATATCTTACCGCAAACCGTTTATTATCTGGAAGATGGAGTTGGTTTTTATATTACGGCAGATTCTCTTCATTCCAACCAAGTACGGTATAGCTTTACTTTAGACCATACCCCTATTGGTCCAATTTCTTTAGACAATATATCCGGTCGCTTTAATTATTATCCGGATGCTGCAGATTATCTGAATTTTACAGCACGTTTTGTAGCTCGCTCCGGCAATGACTCTTTGGTGCAAGAGGTATTATTTACGATGATGCCTACTATTATACCCGAAGCAGTTGTATTTCAAACTAAAGGCGAAATGCCTTCTAATCAGGATTATACTATTTTAGCACAAACATCTACTACTAAACACATCAACTATGAAGAAAGAGAAGCATGGAGTTATAGTATTTCGGGGAAAGATATTATCTTTGATGATCAGCTTCAAAATAAAGTTTGGGGCTTGAGTGGTAGAAGCGACATTTATGAACTTAACATTTATGCCGAGCGGGTAATTGTTCGTTCCGCATTACGTTTTCCACAAACTGATATAACTATTCATGCTAAAGAACTAATCTTTGAAGATGTAAATAATGTGATATCTTCTATAAATACGTCTGCAGAAAAACATCTTACTTATTCTAATGAAACTGGTTTAGATGGTGGAAATGCAGGGAATATTACGCTACATATTAAAGAACTGAAATGCAATTTTGGCAAACGTTTTATTGCCAACGGCGAAAACGGACAGTCAGTAAATCGTAATGGGACGCCAGGCAATGGAGGTGATGGGGGAATTATTACATCCACGTTTAATATTGAAAATTTTTGTAGTGTATCTCGTGGTGGTGGCGGTGCAAAATTTAATGCCGATGGTGAAAATACGGAACCTGGTGAGATTATTGGCATAGGTCAAGCAGGCAATGTAGGTATAGTGCAACAATCTGAAAATACACAACTTTGGATACATCCATATTTTGTTGCTGCGGTATTGCGCCATGTAAATGACTCTTACGTTAATTTGTATAATGCTTATTCCAAATTGACATGTAATGAATATTACAGCTATATTGAAACATTGCAACAATCCTCAGAATGGGATGATTTCGATGAGGAAACCCAGATTTTACTACGAAATCAACAAACGGAAATAAATGTGTTATTGAACAATCTCAATAATGGGTTAGATTACTTTAGTAATTCTTTAGGCTGGGTGCCGCTCTTGTCTTTTGAAGTTTTATTGCAAAATTATGATAATGAGATTGAAAGAGCTATTCCCACGTTGTATTTAAGTTATTGGCTTGGTAAAGTAGACCAAACATTGGCTCAAATGGTAGCTGCTTGTACCGAAGCTGCTAATCAAACACTCAATGATATTGAAAAGCAGCAGGCATTTTTAAATACAATTATTTTTCAAATTCCTATTCTTGAAGATAAAATCAATCAACTCATTGAACAGATACAAATTTTAGAAATAAAAATTGAAAATAAGTACAATGAGCTGTTGGCGAAAGCCAAGAATAATGTAAAACGCAAAAATAGAATTAACAAAGGATTCGGAATAGCAAAAGGAATTCTTAATGTAGCATCTATAATACCTGGACCAGTAGGCGCTATTGCAGGCGGATTGAATACTGCCCTAAGTTTTGCAGGCGGATATTTTGGTATTAGCGACATTTATGGATATGGAGATGCGGTTAACGGAATTCTTGGTCCACTGAAAGCTATGAATTTCTCTAGTATTTTAGGCGACTTTAGCAGTATCCTACAAAGCACAAATTTCTCTGATCTTTTTTCTTCTATAGGAAATGTATATAATAGTGTATCCGATCCTCTTAAAACTCTGTATAGCGGTATTATGAACTTGAATAATGCTTTCTCGCAAAGTTCCGCTCCAAAAAGTGATGTGGAAAAAGAATTAGAAAAGCTAATATCAGAATCTCCTGAATGGAAAAGTATGCAGGCAGAATTGAAAGAATTAACAGAATTAAAAATACAATTTAAAGAAAAACTTGACAATGTACAAGCAAACATGCTTACCACAACATCCGAACTAACTTCTAATATTCTTGCTTTAGACGGTCTTCGTCGCGATGCTTTCACCGGAAACAGTAAGCGCGATTTGCAAGCGTTGCAATATTTAAGTAAAATGGAGCAGAATACAAAAAACAGATTGCAAAAATATTTCTATTACGCCCGCAAGGCATACGAATATAGATTGTTAAAACCTTATACTTCTGAATTTAGTTTAAATACTTTGTACGAACGATTTGAAGCAATTGGTCTTGCGTTTGACGAAAACAATCCAGCGCCGTTAGATCCTAATATATATTCATCTTTAACTGCTGTATATAAAAATGAAATTTCTACTATGATTGAAAACATACTGGAAGAATACAACCAGGGTGCCTCAGAGGTAACTGCTCCCATTTATTTTACTTTAACGAAAGAACAGATTGAGGCATTAAATAACAATCAATCGCTAACTATTGATATGTATAAAGAGGGTTTCTTCTCGCCAACAGAAGAAAACATCAGAATTGTGGATTTCGATATTCATTATATTGAAAAACACAATGAAGGAAACATGGGAACAACCGGTTATTTGGATTTGAAATTGGAACATTCTGGAATTTCAAGATTGAGAAAAAATGGTGAAATATATTGGTTCAACCATATTCCAAAAAATGGTACAAACCCACATATCTGGGGAATAAGAGTGGATGCTGTTACAAATATTACTACTGTTATTAAACCGTCATTTGCAAGTGAATCACTTCTTCGAGCTATTTTAGGAAACGATAATAATATTATGCTGTATTCGCGTCCGAGTGCATGGGGTGATATAACTATTACCAAAAATGTACATACCCCTGGCGGAGGCGATATAATTATTGATTCCGTAATCATTAAATTGACTTATGATTTTACTTCTCGTCCAAATAATATTAGAAACATTGATATTAATGTGAGTGACGAATTAATGCCTTTTATTGTATCAAATGATAAAGATCGATTTGGAAGAAGCAGTGGAAAGGGTAATTTTCATAGGTCATTTACAACAAGTACTCAAACAGTTTCTTATGAAGCGCCTCAATACCATGGCGCTTGGCGCTTTGTTAATTGGACGAATCGTTTAGGACAACAGATTACAGCGAATAGACAATTAACAATTTCTAAAAATACAGATCAATATTATACTGCCAATTATGAGTATTACCTTCCCATATTACATGTTCCTGATACGATTTATGTGAATAAAAATGGTGGGATGGCTGTAATTTCTGTTCAAAATAGAGGTATTGAAGACATGGATTGGTTGGCAAGCGACTCTATTAGTAATTGGGTTAAGATTGTCGGTTCTTATGAAGGTATTAATGATGGCATCATAAATATTATGTATGAGGCTAATCAAACAGATCATTATAGACTTGATTCCATTTATATTGAAGCGCCTGAAACAGAGAACTATGCAAAGACCATTTATATTTTACAAGGAACATCTTCACAACTTGCTGTTAATGTTAGTGTAAATAATGTTTTATATGGCTATGCCACAGGTAGTGGGCTTTACGATGAGAACGACATTGTCACTGTTACCGCAACCGCATACGAGGGCTATAGATTTGTAAATTGGACAAAGAATGGTGTGGTGGTTTCTTCCCACAGTTCATACAGTTTTCCTGTTATCGAAGATGTAGTGTTGGTAGCTAATTTTGTAGATATAGAATTTTTACCATTCGATCTCTACGCTGTTACTAAATGGAACAATACTTTCATGCTCAACCTCAAAAAATTAGAAGATGAGGGCTACGAAGTTACCGCTTGTAAATGGTATAAAAACGACGAAATGATAGGCGAGAGCTTTACTTACTCTGTCGGCAATAAAATCGCTGATCAATTGGAGGTAGGCGCAGTTTACACTTTCGAGTTATACACAAGTAGCCATGGCATGCTTTATTCTACCGATAAAGTTATTGAAAAACAGAAAAGTATATTGCGAGCATATCCTAATCCCATTCCGCAAGGTAGCAAACTCACTATTGAAGGCACAGTACAAGGCAGTCTTGTGGAGGTTTATAACCTAATCGGTGCGTGCGTAAGTCGTGCAATAGCTACCGGAGGCGTTACAGAATTAACTCTATCTATTCCAGCAGGTATTTATATTGTACGTTCAAATAATGAACAAGTTAAACTTATCATCCAATAAAAATCAAAAAGTCATGAAAAAAATAATCATCTTATTATTTATTGCTATAGGTAGCTTACTTGTGTCCGCACAAGCTACACACGAATTTTCCATTCAAGGTGGGGGCGGATTGTCTACCCTCAATTATAAATTATCTGAAGGTAAGCACAGTCTCGGTTTTGGTGGAGATTTTGGACTGGGCTATACCTGTATCTTTAAAGAGAAGTGGGGTATCCATATTGGAGCAGGTTTGGGTTTATATAATGCAAAAGTTAAACTTGATGATATAGAAGCAATTACGCCAAACCTCACCGACAGCGAAGGCGACTGCTTTAATATGCACACTATGCTTATCAACTACAACGAAGCGCAAAAAACGATGTTTCTGAATATTCCAATTATGATACAATTCCAAACAAAAGGAAAGCAAAAAATCTACGCTAAAGCGGGGGGTAAAGTAGGCATTCCATTAAACTGTAAATACAGCGTATCGGATGCCACACTTACCAATGTCGCTTATTATCCTGACTATAACAATTGGATGGCTATGCCGGAGTTTGCAGGCTTTGGTACTTTTACCAATCAAAAATCTGATGGGGAACTCAAATTGGGCATAGCAGCAATGCTTGCACTCGAAGCCGGAGTAAAATGGAAACTCGGCGAAAATCTTGTGCTCTATACTGGTGTCTATTTTGACTACGGGTTGAATAATATTCTTAAAAATAACGACCAACATTTTGTGAATTATGAAAATTCTTATCCTGCGGAATTTACAACTAACAGCGCACTCTCTTCTTTTACCGGAAATGTCAATCTTATGGCAATGGGGATTAAGTTGAGGTTGGCGTTAATAAATTAAGAATTTAGTTATAACATTCTGTATCCCAACCCCCTAAAAACCTTAGGGGGTTGTTTGTTTTTTTCTAAAAAAATTAGGGCGCTTGACTTACTTAATTAGTTGAAAATTTGAATATTTCATAACTTTACATGCTATTTTTGCAATAGAAAAAACAACGAAAAAATCGTTCAACAAAAAAGCAAAATTACGAACCTAAAAAATCAATCTGTATGAAAAAGCAAGTAAAAAAATCAATCATCTTAATAGGAATTATTGCAATGTCTATCTTACACCTATCAGCTAAAGAAAACAAAGAACTTTATATAAGCGCGGAAAACAATCTTTTACGTGGATATATTATTCCAATTGCGGAAAGTTATATAGGTAAGAAAATTTTTCTTTATGCTGATTTAGAGAATGACAAGCTTACATTAAATGTAAATAATTTGAACGCCGTGAGCTATCACATTATTGACGCAAATGGCAAAGTTTATGAAAAAAGTATACCAAAAAATAAAATTACACGCATAGATATCAGCGATTTGCAACAAGGGACTTATTATCTCACCGTTGAGAAAAGAAATAAAACTGTACTATTATTTAAAATCGTTAAAAAAACAAATGCAAAAAAATGTACATTTGCAAACCTCTTTTAAAAAACTTTTTAAATTCTAAAAATATGTTTTACAAACTAAAAACACTTTGGCAATGTTTCACAAAAGATAAATATGTTTTCTTTGATATTAATGAAGCTTCTCTTGCATTAGCCAAGGATATTGTAAAACATAAACGAGGCGCCGTGCTGTTTCTTAAAGATAAACCGTTAAAAAAACGCCTGCTTAAAAACAAAACGTATCTATTCTTTCTATCCGAGCACGATGATGCGAATATTCAATCGGTTTTATCATTTTTCACAACATGGAAACGTGATGAATTTAAAAAAGTGCAACATAATTTAGAGTTGATTGTTCGCATACAAAACGAGTTAATGTATCCGGTGGTTGAAAATTATATAAAAAGTGCTCCTTTTAAAATATCTTATACGCTTTTTAATGATTCGGAACTGATAGCTTCCGAGTTAGTTAAAAAATTTCATCCTATTGATACGCTTAACGTAAATACACAAAACGCAACGGTGAACGATATTTATGAGGCGCTCATTGTTGGATTTGACGTAACCGGAAATTCAATTTTAAGAAAATTGATTGAAGCCACACAGTTTGTGGGAACCCAATTTAAAACTACGGTAATGGCAAACGATGCAATTACAAGTTTGGGATGTTTTTTAAACCATTACCCCGAAATGAAAAAGCATTATGCTATTGATTTTTTGAATTATGAAATGGGAAGCGATGATTTTTCAGCGTGGTTATGCCAACATGTTACGACATTGAAACAGATTATTATTTCTACAGGAAATGATGAAAAAAACATTGCCATTGCTTCTGAGCTAAATCTCTTTTTGAAAAATCGTGATATTCATAACATTCCTATTATTATTGTGGTTCGCAGCAATGAACCTACATTTTGGGAGCAAGCGAACGAATATTCCTTAATGCATTGTGTAGGCAAAAGTGAAGCAATATTTACCGAAAGTAAAGTGCTGAAATTAGATTATTTACATCAAGCAAAAGCGATACATCAATTCTATAACCAATTGAAACCTTTTGCGCAACGCATTCCATGGGAGCAACTTTCAGACATAAAAAAAGAATCGAATATTGCCGTGTCGGAGTCGCTTTATGCTAAACTGAAATTGATGGGCAAGACAGCCGATGAGGTAAAAGAAATGTCGGAAATACAGTTTCAGCTATTTCTACAGGAACACCCCGAGCGGCTGTTAAATTTAGCCATTGCAGAACATTTGCGATGGAATGCCACTTATTTTGCACATGGTTGGAGAACGTGGCATCTGTCGGAAATACCGGAAGACGCTCCGCATCAAGATGAAACAAAAAAACTACATGCCTGTTTGGTGGATTGGAGTACTCTGAAAGAACTTGAAAAACGCTTTGATGTTCCTTTTCAAATTTATGATTATAATAATATCATGATAATGCGGTCATTGCTCGCAAATAATATATTAGCTTCATAAAAAAGATATGACTACAAACATTGTACCTATGAAAATACAATCTGCCCTTTTTTCAAAAATTTACATCCCATTTCTTGTCGCATTGTTGTGGGTTCCGATGATAGGGTATGGACAAACGTCCAAATGTTTTGATCTTGAGAAGATTAAAAAAATGTACGCTTCCACTTTTCTTGAGGTAAACTCCATGCTTTTTCAGGAGAATTGGGAAATTATTGCCAATTCAAATCAGGCGCCTTTTGTTTTTGGAAATGACACGTTAATGTATGATAATTTTTCACAATGGATATATCAATTATCTGTAGATAAATGGTTTGTTTCTCAATATAGAAAAAAAGAGCAAGACCCGATATTAGTCATACAAACTTCAAAAACTTGTTACGAAACCCTTGAATCTGAGTTGCAAAAGAATAAATCTATTGCCCAAATCATAATGGAAGATTCTGTGCAGCGTTTGCGTATTTTTCAAATTCGGGAAGGAATGGATATTGTTTTTCCGCCGCGCAAGAGCCGCCAGCCTTATATCATCATAGTAGGTAATTATGCGCAAATAAGCTCCTTAATAAAAATACAAAACGCAGAAAAAGAAGAGTATGAAAAAACGTTGCAAAAGCAACAACAGCTTATTCAAACGGCAATGGAACAGGCAGATTTATTAAGAAATACAGAAGATTACGAAAACGCAATGCTTGTGTTGAAACAAATTGCAAACCAGCATTTTATTGAAAGAGAAGAGTTGATTATTGAGTTTCAGGAAGTGAATAATAAAATAGACACCGTAAAGAAAGAACTTGATATAAAGAACTTCAATCTTTATATTCAACTTGCCGATGAAGCTTTTGCCGCAGGAAAATATGTTTTAGCAAAAGAATATTTACTGAAAGCTCAGCAAATTGATCCCACTTCTCCCATTGTACTGCAAAAATTGAAAGAGATAGAAAAAGTAGAATCCATGTTTTTAATTCGGAGAGACACAACTTTCGATTATGTACTTTACAATAGAAAAACAAGCGATGAAATTCAAACCGATATTTTTAAAAGACTTAGAAATTATTTCTTGAATCTTGATGCAGGAGATATTCAATTTGCTTATACGTTGCATACCGATACGTTGGGGCAAAATGTGTCTTCTCATCAAATCAATATCTTCTCGTTGCGCCCAAATGCCAAGTCATCTTTTCCTATGAGCACCGAAGCAACGTGGTCTTTATTTTTAGATACATTGTTCATCATTCGACCTATTCCGGCGGTTACAATAGATCATCTTTATGTAAACGCTGCGACTACATTTCAAAATACGTCTTCATGGAGCTCATCATTAGTAAAAGTGTCTAATGGTGGAAGAAGGATCAGAATTTCGCCACCCAATATTCCTGTTGCCGAAAAACGCACATTAGAAAAATATTTCCTAAGCAACCACTCATTCCCAAAAGGCAAATACACTATTGAAAAAAAGAAAATTATACATCAAGATTCATTATATACTACATTAGCTTTGAAGAAAATCTATACGGTGGGACCTGAAGCTATGTTGTATTCCATGCTGTTTCCGGGTGCCGGATCTTTAGCAGCTACGCAAGGCAAAAAGGGATGGGGCGCTTTTAGTACTTTTATTATATTTGGCGGCATAGGAGCAGCAGGACTTTTAGTTTCAGATCGCTTGGCAAAAAAGGGAGACACGGATCCAAAAACAATTAATGCCGTAAAATATGCTTCTTTTGGTTCGCTTGGCGTGGCCGGTGTTATTTATATTTGCGATGTTTTTATAGCTTTGAAACGAGGCATAGACAATCAGAAAAAATCTCGCGCCATAAAAGCAAAGCTCAAAGAAGATACCCTCTTTATTCAAGAATTTCCTCAACAAATTGAATTTTAGCCAATGAAAGATTTCGACATTTTTATTAGTTATTCTTCAAACGACAGATCCATTGCCGATCAATTGGTAACGCACATTGAACAAGCAGGATATACCTGCTGGATTGCCCCAAGAAATATTGAAGGCGGCGCCGAATACAGTGAAGTGATAGAAAAAGCCATATTAAAATGTAAGATTTTTTTGCTTGTTTTTTCAGAAAACTCTGCAAACTCTCCTTGGGTAAAAAGTGAATTAAATATCGCTTTTTCAGAAAATAAATACCTCATTCCCTATAAAATAGACGCAACACCCTTGAAAGGAACCATGCGTTTGCTTTTAAATGATAAACACTGGATTGCAAACAATGAAGATGAAAACAAACAAATGAACCTGCTCCTTTCTGCCATTCAAAATTATTTTACGAAGTTGGAAAAAGGGGAAGCAGAAAATTTCTCCGGAAATCCTTTTTATTTGGAGGTCGCCAAACAAAAAAAGAGAAAGAAAATTATTTTGAGCGCTTCATTTATTGGTCTTCTTATTGTAATAGGGGTAATTATATTTGGCATTGTTTTTTCATCTAATCAAAAACATCTTAAACAATACAACGATTTAATAACGCAGGCTTTTTCTATACAAGAAACATCGGTTAATGATTTTATCGTCATGCGTAACCTGCTACTTAAAGCGCAAGAAATTGAAAACGAGATTCCTGTGTCGCAGCGAAAAGATATTTCCGGGATTTTGTTTCAAATTGACTTTAAATTAGATTCCATTCACTACAAAAACCTTGAAGATGCTCGCTGGTTTGCCATACCGGAAACGAAACACGGAGATAAACAAGCTATAGAACGTTATAAATTGGCATTGCAAGCCAAAGAAGATTCGGTAGCACGTAACGAACTTAATATAATTTTATCAAGAAAGGGTAATTATGAATAGATTTTTTCTTTTTCTATGTTTTTTATTTTTAACGAACTTGTTGTATTCGCAATGCTATGAACCTATGCGTAAAGACGGTATTACTTTTTATAACAGAGGCGAATATCCGAAAGCGATTAATTGTTTTATGGCAGCGCAACGATGCCCTGATAAGCCGGCAACTCACGATCTAAATAAATGGATTGCCGATTGTAATGCCAAAATCAATGCAGTACCGACAACTTCAAAAACGCAATCACAAGTTTGTTATGTCCCTATTTTGAAAGCGGCACAGGTTTCTTTTTTTAACGATAACTTTGTGGATGCCAAAGGATTATTCATCGAAGCCCGAAAATGTTCAGATCTTCCTGTAGATAATGAATTGGCGTTTTGGATTAAAATTTGCGACGATCAACTTGAGTTCTTAGATTGTATTGCAGAAAATTACACTCCATTTTATCTCAAAGGGAACGAGTTTTTCAGAAGAGGTGATTTTGAAAAATCCAAAGAAAATTACCTTCTCGCTTCACAAAGTGAATGTATTCCCAATGATTTGGATGTGTACGTAAAAATTGCGGCATGCGACCAAAAAATCAGAGAAAAACGCTTCAATACATTGCTTCACGATACCATATCGGTTAATTTTTGGGGAAAAGAAGGTGTTTTTATGGGACATGTACAATTTAATAAACCTAATGGCAAGGGATTATTATTATTTACGAAAGATCCGGTGTTTAAAAGTATTGAGGGCGATTTTAAAAACGGAGAACCGATAGGAACGGTTCATTGCATCTTTAACAATCACGATGAATTTACAGGAACGCTTAAAGATGATGGTTTTGAAATCGGCACTTATAAATACGCAAATGGTGATATTTATGACGGCTCTTTTAACCAACGAGTACCTAACGGAGAAGGCACAATGCGCTATACCAACGGTGATGTTTATACCGGTAGAATGGTCAATGGGAAAAAAGAAGGGATAGGAAAATTAACAGTAAAATCGGGATATATTGCCAATGCTCAAGGTGCAACAGCGTATGAGGGCATTTGGTCAGCCAATCAGAAAGGTTTTGGAAAATGTTATGACGACAAAGGAGTCTTGATTCACGAAGGTGTTTTTATTAACGATTTTCCGGAAAAAGATTATCCCAATCGTGTAATGCGTATTTCATTCACATGGGTAGAAGTGCCTGCAGGAACTTTTACCATGGGATGTACATCGTTGCGAGATTGTACGGGCAGAGACCGTCCGGCGCGTACCGTAACGCTTTCTGAGTTTCAAATCAGCGATAAGCAAGTTACGGTTGCTCAATACCGTACATTCTGCGAAGCTACAGGACGAAGTATGCCAACCAGACCTTCTTGGGGCTGGGAAGACGACCACCCAATTGTTAATGTTACTTGGAACGATGCCGTAGCCTTTTGCCAGTGGACCAATTGCAGGTTACCCACCGAAGCCGAGTGGGAATATGCTGCCCAAGGTGCTATAGAGCCACGCCAAAAATTGTATAGCGGAAGCAATAACTTGAGAGAAGTGGGATATTTTATGGATAACACTTCGCGTGTTAGATCGGTAGGGCAGAAAAAACCCAATGAATTGCTGATTTATGATATGTCCGGCAATGTAAGTGAGTGGGTATCCGATTGGTTTGATGTTTACCCTCAAGGTGCGCAGAAAGATCCTCAAGGAGCTTCTCAAGGAACTCATAGGGTGGTGCGAGGCGGTAACTGGTTTAGTAGTGAAGAAGAATGCAGGATAACTTACCGTGGAATATGCGAACCTCACTTAGGTAACACTTATCTCGGATTTAGAGTAGTGCGCAATTGATGTTAAGACGCCGGGCAGCTTTTTACTAACAATACCACATTCTCCACATGATGCGTATGCGGAAACATATCCACCGGTTGCACTTTTGCAACAGTATATTTCTTAGCAAGTTCCGTAATATCACGAGCTTGCGTAGCAGGATTGCAACTAATGTACACAATTTTTGGCGGCTCCATTTCCAATAAACGAGCTATTACGTCGGGATGCATGCCGGCGCGGGGCGGATCGGTAATCACTACATCGGGTTTGCCGTTGCGTTTGGTACAATTCTGATTTAAAACATCTTTCATGTCGCCGGCAAAAAAAACAGTATTGGTGATTCCATTTTGTTGCGCATTGTATTTGGCGTCTTCAATTGCGGCTTCCACGTACTCAATGCCTACGACTTTTTCTGCTTGTTTGGCTACAAAAAGTGCGATGGTTCCGGTGCCTGTGTATAAATCATATACAATATCTTTTTCTGCAATTTCTGCAAAATCTCGCGCTATTTTGTACAATTCTAAGGCTTGTAAACTGTTGGTTTGGAAAAAAGAGAGCGGTCCGATTTTAAAATGCTGTTCCTCCATTGTTTCCGAAATATGTGGCGCTCCGGCATACAAAACCGGCTCCAAATCGGAAATAGAATCGTTTAATTTCGTATTAATCACATAAAATAAAGAGCTGATTTTGGGAAATTTATCTTTTAAAAAATCTAACAACAACTTGGTTTTATCATTCATTTCGGTTAAAGAAACAATCACCATCACTTCATTTTTTGTATTATTTCTAATGATGATATTTCTTAAAATGCCTTCATGATTTCTGATATTGTAAAAAGTGATGTCGTGTTCCATTGCAAATTGCCGCACGCTGTTTCTAATTTCATTGCTCGGCTCGGCTTGCAAATAACAATGTTTTATATCCAATACTTTATCGAATTTTCCCGGAATGTGAAATCCCAATCCTCTTGTTTCCAATACCTTTCCGTCATTACGCAAACGCATATCTTCATCATTCAACCAGCGTAAATGTGAAAAAGTATATTCCAATTTATTTCGATATTCATATTGCTTTTTTGAAGGAATGATAGGTAAAACAGACGGAAACTCAAACTTCCCCAAATGTCGAAAACAATCTTCTACCTGTTTTTGCTTGTATTTCAATTGAGTTTCATAATCCATAATTTGCCATTTGCATCCGCCGCACAAGCCAAAATGGGCGCATTTCGGCTCAATTCTATGAGGTGATTTCTTTTTGATGTTCACAATGCGAGCTTCGGCATATCCTTTTTTCTTTTTATATACTTCCACATCCACCACATCGCCGGGCACGGCAAACGGAACAAAAACGGTGAGTCCGTCTTTTTTGCCTACGGCTTTCCCTTCGCCACCGGCGTCTATAATTTCTAAGTCTTCGATTTTGTAGTATTTCACAATTTAGGGGTTTTAGATTTCGTTTGAGCGCGAAAATAGTTTTTATTTTAACCAATTCTAAAAAGTGTAATAAATTTTGCAAATAATGGACAACATTCTTTTTTTTGAGAAAAAATACACTTCCCTATTGACAAACGCCCTTCCGTAATGTATATTTGCGCGACTAAATATTACTATTATGAACTTCTTAAAATTCAACTCTGTAGAAGAGAAAATCATCATCATTAGAGGCATTCCCGTTATTTTGGATAGCGATGTTGCAGAACTCTATGAAGTAGAAACGAAACGCATTAATGAAGCGGTTAAAAACAATCCCGATAAATTTCCAGAAGGATATCTTTTGGAAGTCAATCAAAATGAGAAGATTGAACTGGTCGAAAATTTCGACCGGTTCAACAAACTAAAACATTCAACCGTTTTTCCAACAGCATTTACCGAAAAAGGGATGTATATGTTGGCTACTATCTTAAAAAGCCCAAAAGCCACACAAACCACCATTGATATTGTGGAAACCTTTGCTAAATTTCGTGAACTTTCGCGTGCAGTTTCCCAATTATCGAAAACTGAAAATGAACTCACCCAAAAGTCATTAATGCAAAAAAGCGGCGAAATTATTGCAGATCTTTTGGAAAATGATTTAGAGATTACCGATGCAGAAACCACTTGGGAAATTAACCTTGCCATGATGAAGTTCAAACGCACGGTCAGACAGAAGAAGAAGTGAGATTATCTTTCGAAATAAACTATAATTTCGCGGTGTAGAATAGTACTACGTAACGAAATACAAATTAAAGGTATGAAAAACATAAAAAAAGACCTCCCCGTAATCATAGGCGTAGTTGCAGCCACCTCTTTAGCTTGTGTTACAGGCGGATTGGTTAATTCAGCTACCATGAGCATACTGGGCAAAGTTGGAAGCAATATTGGTACGCGTCTTGCGGCTAACTATATCTATGGGTTCAACCCCGGCAGAATTAAAAGATGGTTTGTGGATATTCATCCTGATGATTTAAACCACAGTATTAAAAAATTGTTTGTAGCTTCGGTGAATGAAGCGTTGCACAATATTTCAATCTTATTTGATGAAACGAAAGCTACGGAAGCTGAGAAGAAAGAAGCCGACCGGTTAATCAAAATATTACAAAAGCAATTGCCCGGCATGCTTATGGATAGCAAGCAAATTCAGTTTGATGAAACCGAAATTAAGCAGTTCCTTTATGAAAAAGGCGATGATGAAATGATTTGCAATTTTGTTGAAAAGCAATTCAATACTTTTGGAATAGACGAACCTTTTAAATCATTTTTAGCGCAAAATTTGTCGCCACAACTTCAACTTTGTTTTGGAGAAGGTTTAAAAGACCCCGCCAATCAAAATGCGTGGATTGCCTTTCAAAGAATGTTAACAGAGGAGATCCGTCACGACATCAAGCAAATTGCCGATACACAGCAAAGTATTAAAGATGACCTTTCGGATTTGAAATTTGAAAAAGCGGGCTTCTCAGAAGAGCAAATGGCTGAAATTCGCGAACTTGTAAAGATACTGAACGACAAAAAGTTAATTGAGGTAAAAATCAAAAATGGACTTGATGAAAGTTTGAAATCTCTTGAGAGCAAGGCAAACGAGGTCATCAAAATTACTACTAAAACGCAAATTACGGTAGAGGAGTTAAAAACTCTCGTAGAAAAAAGCAACAGACAAAAAGAAAAAGACCGTATCATCATTTACATTTTGGCTGCTTGTTTGTTTATTGCAGGAGCATTCATCGGATATAATGTTGTAAAAAAGCCTTTTACAACAACGGTTAAAGTGGTGGGTTGGGAAAGCGAGCAGCACAATCCATTAAACGGCAAAGGCAGTATCGTTTTAACTTTAGGCGATAAAATGGAAAAAGCGGAGATTAGTCGCCAAGGTGAAGCAATTTTTAAAAGTGTTCCTTCTAAATATGATGGCAAAATGGTAACCGCTCATCTCACTGACACAGAAGGCGAGCCCTATTTTTTGCCAGACAGCATGATTAAAATTCAAAAAAACAATACCACAAAAGTGCAGGTGCTGTTGCGCGGATTGGAAAAATTGCAAGGAACCGTTTTTGACAATGTTTCAGGTGAAGGTGTGCCGGAGGTGATGGTAACTGTGGCAGGCATAAGCGGAATCACTGATTCAAGCGGATACTTCAGCATTGATATTCCCATAGAAAAACAACGACAAGAACAAAAGATTGTAATTAGTAAGGAAGGCTATGAAAGCAAACGGGAAACTATTTCTATGACAGGGGAGTATAATGTGGTTTTGAGACGAAAATGATAGGTAAAGATTGTTATAAAGAACACGGATGACACAGATAACACGGATTTACACTGAATAATATCTAAAAAATCAATATAAAATGAAAAAAACGCACACCGCACACCGCATACCGCATACCGCAATCTGCCTTCTGCTTTCTGCCTTCTGCTTTTTACCCCTTTCTGCGCAGCAAGTGCAATTGAAAGGCGTTGTTACCGTGCAAAATAGCAAAACCCACACCGGTAAAACACAATACGTGAAAAATGCAGAGATAGAGCACGTCAATGTTAAAAATGCTAAAACTAAAGACGTTACCGGTGATGATGGAAAATTTACGCTGAATATTCAAGGGGTGGGAGCCAATACGCAAACGCAAATAGCCGTAACACTGCATGGTGCATATAGCGATTATGTGATTGTAAATGAAAAAGAGTTGCGCGATATTACTTTGGGACGCTTAACCCCTATTAGTGTGTTCATCTGCAAAAAAGGCGATTTAGAGCAGCGGCAAGCGGAAATGGTAGGCATCAATATGCGGAAATTGGAAGAACGTTTGGAAAAAGATAAAAATCGTTTGCAAAAAGAGCTAAACGATTTGAGAGCTAAGAGCGATTATATGAACGTTCGTTACAGCGAAATAAAAGACAGCCTGAATGTTATCAGTAAAAATATTGACAATGCTTTTGAGCGCATCAAAGAATATGCCAAAAGCATGACGCTTGAAAATTTAGATGACAGAGATGAAAATTACGTAAAAGCTTATGGAGCTTTTTCAAGAGGTGAATTAGATAGTGTTTCCTATTATTTGCGCGATGATGAATTAGATTTGAAGTACCAAAAAATAGTGCAATTACAGCATGAAGCCAAAAAAGAAAGAGAGTTAGCCGCCATATTAACCGAATCGGCTCAGCAAAAAGAAGAGTATTCGGAAAACAAACTGAATGAATTAATAAAAGAATGGTTGTTGTTGGCGCGTACTTACGATATGAAGAATGATTATGAAAAAACAATGATGTACTACGAAAAAGTAGTTTATGCCGATACATTGAATTTAGATGTTTTTGTTGAATATGCCGAATATCTATATAAAATCAGGGAGTTTGCCAAATCTGAAAAATATTTCCAATATTGTTTGGCAAAATATAGAGAACTTGCAGCAAACAATCCCAATTATTTGCCGGATGTAGCATTTACATTAAATGATTTAGCAAATTTACAAAGGGATAATAAAGAGTTTTCTGTTGCCTTACAAAATTTCGAAGAGGCTTTGAGAATGCGTAAAGAACTTGCAGTCGAAAATCCTAAAGTATACTTAAAATATGTAGCATCAACTTTGCACAACTTGGGAAATTTGCATAATAATTTAAATGACCATCCGGAAGCGTTCAGACATTATGAAGAGTCTTTAAAAATTCGCGAAGAACTTGCAAAGGAAGATCCAAAAGCACATTTAAGTAATATAGCTGCAACATTGAACAATTTGGCAGTTTTGCACGTGGATCGTAATGAACTTGAGGCAGGTATGAAAAAACACCAAGAGGCTTTAGAAATACGTCGTGCACTTGCTGCAGAAAATCCAAAAGCCTATTTGCCTGCTGTGGCAGCATCTTTGAACAATTTGGCGATTTTGCATAGAAAAAAAGGCGAGTTTCACGAGGCTTTGATGAAATATGAAGAGGCTTTAAAAATACGTAAAGAGCTTGCTGTAGAGAATCCTAAAGCTTATATTCTTGAAGTATCGCAAACATTGAATAATTTGGCAATTTTACATTACTCAAACAAAGAATATCCGGCAGCTTTGCAAGCGTTCGAAGAATCTTTGGAAATACGCCGTGCACTTGCTGCAGAAAACCCAAAAGCATACTTGTCTTCTGTGGCAGCGACTTTAAACAATATGGCAATTTTGCATTTTGCAATTTTTGAATACTCAACTGCCGTACAGAAATATGAAGAATCTTTAATAATTCATGAAAAACTTGCTATTGATAATCCGAAGGTTTTTTTACCATTGGTAATAGCAACAAGCACCGATGTCGCAAGATGCTATCTTTTTACCAAGAAATTTACTCAAGCTGAACAATTTGCAAACAAAGCATTGGAATTAGACAGCAATTTTTTTAAAGCGACAACAAATCTTGCGCATGCTTTACTTCTTCAAAATCGCTTTTCGGAGGCGGAACCATTATATTTGGAATTGGCACAAACCATTAAGGAAGGTAATGAAACCTATACCCAAACACTTTTGAATGATTTGGATATACTTGAGGAGGAAGAGGTTATTCCCGAAGAACGCAAGGCAGATGTGGAGAAAATTAGAGAAATGTTACGAGGGCAATAGCACAACCGCTACCAAATAGAGCCCTCATAAACTTAATAAACCTTAATTTTTCAAGGAATTAACGCGTGTATTGGATTATTTTACAGATATTTGCAAATTAATTTCGTATTAAAAATATTATATCCAAATCAATTAATAATCAACAAATTATCATCTTTTATGAAAAGCATTGCTGAACAACTAAATCTTATTGGGATTGAAAACCCTCAGAAAATTTATTACAATTTATCGTACGAAGACTTGTACAAACACGAAACCAACCCTGAGTTGACAGGTTTTGAGCGCGCATATCATACAAAATCAGGCGCATTATCGGTGGACACAGGAATATTTACAGGTCGCTCTCCGAAAGATAAATATGTAGTAATGGATGAGGAAACGAAAGATAAAGTTTGGTGGCACGACCCGGTAAAAAAATCGCCGGACAACAAACCGCTTGCCGTTGAACAATGGAAAGAATTGAAAAAATTGAGCCAAAATCAATTAAGCAATAAAGATCTTTATGTAATGGATGTGTTTGCCGGCGTAAATCCTGATACAAGAATGAAAGTTCGCTTTATTACCGAAGTGGCTTGGCAGGCGCATTTTGTGAAAAATATGTTTTTACGTCCAACGGAAGAGGAATTGAAAGATTTTACTCCCGATTTTATTGTGATGAATAGTTGTAAAGTAACCAATCCGAAATGGGAAGAGTGGGGCATGAACAGCGAAGTGTTCATCGCATTTAACCTTACTGAAAAAATGGCGCTTATCGGTGGCTCATGGTATGGCGGCGAAATGAAAAAAGGTATTTTCTCCGTAATGAACTATTTCCTTCCGCTCAAAGGTATTGCTTCTATGCACTGCTCGGCAAATCAAGGAAAAGATGGCGATACTGCTATTTTCTTCGGATTGTCAGGTACAGGAAAAACGACGCTTTCTACCGATCCAAATCGCGCACTTATCGGCGACGATGAGCATGGCTGGGATGATAACGGAATTTTTAACTTTGAAGGCGGTTGTTACGCAAAATGTATCAATTTAAGTAAAGAAAACGAACCTGATATTTTCAACGCTATTAAGAGAGATGCACTGTTAGAGAATTTGGTAATAGATGAAGAAGGAAACATAGATTTTAATTCGCAGGCAAAAACGGAAAACACGCGTGTTTCTTATCCTATTTATCACATCGACAATATTGTAAAGCCCGAATCGAAAGGCACGCACCCCAGCAAGGTGATCTTCCTTACAGCGGATGCTTTTGGCGTTTTACCTCCTGTCTCCATTTTATCGAAAGAACAAGCTATGTACTATTTCTTGAGTGGATATACGGCAAAATTAGCCGGAACGGAGCGCGGTATTAAAGAGCCGACGCCTACATTTTCTTCTTGTTTCGGAGCGGCTTTCCTAACGTTGCATCCCACAAAATATGCTGAAGTGTTCTCCAAAAAAATTGAACAACACGATTCTACCTGTTATTTGGTAAATACCGGCTGGATTGGCGGTGGCTTCAACACCGGCGGGCATCGTATCTCAATTAAAGACACGCGCACCATTATTTCAGCGATATTAAACGGCGAATTGGTGAATTGTGAAACCGAATTGGTGAAACCGTTTATGTTAAACATCCCCAAACACATAAAAGGCGTTGAAGATTCTGTTTTAAATCCGGCAAACAGTTGGAAAGATAAAAATGCTTTTAAAGAGAATGTAACTAAAGTAGCCGAATTTTTCGTTAAGAATTTTGAGAAATTTACGGATACAGAAGAAGGGAAGCGCTTGAGGGAGTTTGGGCCGAAATTGTAACATCGCTTTATAAGCACGCAGATGACGCAGATTATCAGGATTTTCGCAGATAAATGGTAATCTGCGTTTATCCATTAAATCTGCGTCTTCTGCGTGCTAAAAAATAATTATTATGGAAACATTATATTCATTAACAGGACTTTTAGTAGGCATAATCATCGCCTATCTCATCTTTTATTTGCTCAACAAATCAAGAAACGTTTCTAAAGAGAATTTTGATAGTCTTAGTTTAAAACTCAATGAAAAAGAGAATACTATTTTAGAACTCACCTCGCAAAATAGTAAATTAACCGCCAATAATTCTTTTTTATCCGAAAAATTAACAACCCAAAAAACAGAATTTGAAGAACTTCAAAAAACAGCCCATTTGCAATTTGAAAAAATCGCCAATAAGTTGTTTGAAGAAAAATCATCGAAATTTACCGAAACGAATAAAGCAAATATTGAAACGCTGCTAAATCCTTTAAAAGAAGATATTAACAAGTTTAAAACCAAAGTTGAAGAAACCTACGATAAAGAATCGAAACAGCGGTTTTCGTTAGAAGAAAAGGTAAAGGATTTAATTGAACAAACCAATAAAGTAAGCGCCGAAGCGAACAATTTGGCAACCGCATTAAAAGGCAAACCGCAAAAAAGGGGAAATTGGGGTGAGATGATTTTAGAGCGCATACTCGAATCGTCCGGATTGACAAAGGATAGAGAGTATTTTATTCAACAATCCATAAAAGATGAAGAAGGCAATATTTTAAGACCCGATGTAAGGGTAAATTTGCCGGACGAAAGGGTAATTATCATTGATTCGAAAGTTTCCTTAGTTGCCTACGACAAACTTGTGGCAACAGAAAATACAGATGAGCAAAAAACATTTTTGGATGAACATCTTAAATCGACGTACGACCATATCGATCAATTAAGTTCAAAAAAATATGATGACCTTGAGACATCTTTAGATTTTACTATGATGTTTGTTCCTATTGAACCGGCGTATTTAGCTGCTGTACAAGGCGATTCTGAACTGTGGGCTTATGCTTATGCTAAAAGGATTTTATTGGTAAGTCCCACAAATTTAATTGCTTGCCTTAAATTGATTTCCGACTTATGGAAGCGGGAATGGCAAAACAAAAACGCCATGGAAATTGTAAGAAAAGGAGAAGCACTTTATGAGAAATTTGTTGGTTTTACAAAAACATTTGAAGAAATAGGGAATAGCATTAAAGCGAGCCAGGAAAAATATGATAAAGCACTGGGACAACTAAAAGATGGAAGAGGAAATTTGGTAAACCAAGCTATTCAGTTGAAAAATTTAGGACTAAAATCAGATAAGAAAGTTTCGTTAAATTTGCTGCCAATGGCAGCTGAGGATATAGAAAACGAGGATGAATAGATTGATTTAAAGATTAAGCTAATAATGTAACGCCTTCTTTCTCTACTATCTTCCCTATTTCAAACACATTTTCCCCACAATTTTTTAAAATCTCTATGGTGGCAGCTGTATCTTCCGGTTTTACCACTAAGATCATGCCGATACCCATGTTGAAGATGTTGAACATTTCGCGGTGGGGAATATTGCCCCATTTTTCTAAAAAGTTGAAAATGGGTGGTTTCTCCCAGCTACTCTCTTTAATTTCAACGCCTTGATTTTTTTTTAAAACACGAGGAATATTTTCATCGAAACCGCCGCCGGTAATGTGGCAAATGGCGTGAACGTCAATGCTTTTTAGCACTTCGAGAACGGGTTTTACATAAATTTTTGTGGGAGCAAGTAACACTTCTCCCAGTTTGCCTTTCAGCTCATCGAAATGTTGATTCAAATCGAGATCATGATCTTTCATCACAATTTTTCGCACTAAAGAAAAACCGTTAGAGTGCACACCGGAAGACTGTATGCCGACCAAAATGTCGCCAACGCTCACTTTTGAACCGTCTATGAGTTTTGATTTTTCGACTGCTCCCACGGTGAAACCGGCAATATCGTATTCTCCGTTGTGGTACATGTCGGGCATTTCGGCAGTTTCGCCGCCGATGAGTGCGCAATTTGCCAATACGCACCCATCGGAAACGCCTTTTACTATTTGTTCAATTTGGGCGGGGTCATTTTTACCCACCGCAACATAATCCAAGAAAAAAAGCGGCTGTGCGCCTTGTGCCAATACATCATTCACGCACATTGCCACTACATCTTGTCCAATAGTATCGTGTTTGTCTAATAAAAACGCCAATTTCAGTTTAGTGCCCACGCCGTCGGTGCCGCTCACCAGTATGGGCTCTTTCATGCCAAGCAACGACAAATCGAACATGCCGCCAAAACTGCCGATGTTACCCATCATGCCTAATCGTTCTGTTCTGGCAATATGTTTTTTAATCCTGCGAACAGATTCATAACCTGCTTCTAAGGAAACCCCCGATTGTTCGTAACTTTGCGCCATGATTATTGTTTTTATTCTTTAACAACTTTTTTTGTTATTGTTCCGTTTTCTGTTTGTATCTGCATAAAATAGATACCTGTCTGCAAATGCGAAATGTCTAACTCTTGATGAGATGATGAGATGGTGAGATGATGAGATGATACTTTTTTTCCTACAATATCAAAAATTTGTAACTCGTCACTTGTAACTCGTAACTTATCAAATGCAATGGTTAACTTTCCGGTAGTTGGATTAGGATAAATCATAATGTTTTGGTTATCGACCTCATCAATTCCCAAATGTATTAATCCGTTAAGTGCAATTTCAGCATACGCTTCGGTAGATTTTAGCGTCAGAATTTCATTAAATGTTCCTGAATCTCCCCAGTGGGTATAACACCGGATGTACAATTTATAAGGGAGTTGCGTTCGGGCTATCGTAAATCCTTTATTCCAAGCAATTCCGTTGTGAGAAACTTGAAATCTACTCGGCGCTGCCACAGCTATGTTAGCAACTACGTTAGGTGAAGATATGATAACTTCAACAGGTTCTGAAGGTACGCCTGCATAAGTTTCGAAATATAAAACGCTCTCAGAAGAGTTAATCGTATATTGTCCGCCCAAACTGAAAGTTGCGTTAATATTATGAGGTGCCAACACATTTTTAAAAGTGTGAGTTTTTATAGCTCCCATATCTACACCATCTACCGTAACGTTATCTACACTGTATCCATTATCAGGTTTTATTTCAAATGTTTGATTAGCATCATGATTTACATGAACAATACCATCTTCGCCATTGGGGATGATGCTTCCATTTTCACCTGCATTAACGGTAATAGGGAATGTATTGAAAGTTAAGCCTTCAATTCTAATGATTTGATCGGCTTGAATATTTGAAATTGTGTAAACGCCACTGGTAGGATTAATTATTTCATAATTTGCAGTAATCACAAGCTCGGATTTGTTGTGAGAAGGAAGCAGATCTATTTTAAAAGAGAAGCTGCCTCCGGCATTTACGGGTGAGTTTGATCCCGGTTGAGCAGTAACTATACATCCGTAGTAAGCGGGAAGGAACACATGGTAATTTGATTTGGTACCACCGCCCATAAAGTCGAAAGTAATGTAATCGCCATGTACGGTAATATTCGAAATGGGTTTGTTGGTAGGCGTGTAGTCCCAGGTAATCATTGCCGGAGTTGTGTTATCGTTGAAACTGGTTTTATTTAGTGTTCCTGGCCAAGTAGTAGAGCCGGAATTTATACTTCCGTATTGGCTTTGGCTTGTTGTGCCGGCATCAGGTACATAAGCCGGTGCGTTAGCAGCAACAGGATAAAAACGTTGCCAGCTGGTAGTGTTTTGCTGATAAGGAGGACCACTATAAGGATCTGTAGCTCTGTATATCAATAAGTTTTGCCCCGGTACGTGTGAATTGAAACCCTCTCTGACTATATTTTCTATGATAAAATACTGATTCGGGTCAGGAGTATTGATTCTAAAGTAAGCATTTTTATAAACTCTCGCAGCCGGTATGGTAACCTTTTGTGGCGAGTTTAATTCAATGGCTGTAGCCCAGTTATACGTATATACTTTTGTGCGCGGGTTGGGATGTGCGGGAGATCTTCCGCTATTGTTGTGAGCTCCTGATGCCATTAAATCCCAATATCCGGTTCCATCATACTGTCCTCCAATTTGATAATTAGTATCATAATAATCGGGAGCGCCTAAAGAATGTCCATATTCATGGCAAATTACGCCTATATCAGTGATTATGCTTCCGGTTACCCCTCTTAGTTCCGATGAACAAGCATATCTTTGAAATAAATATCCGCCATAATTGTAGTTAAAACTGGACTGTGCATGCGCCCATATTGCATCTGCAAACCCATTTGATTGGCAATATCCTGCATAAATCATGTAAACGCTGTACACTTGATTGGTGCCCGGAGTAACAAACTCGTTAAAATCAACACCGGCATCAATAGCTGCCACAATGGTATGACGTGCATAAGTAATCCATCTGTTGTCGGGCGTATAAAAACTGGCATTATTTGGGAGCGTATAAGGTCCAACTACAGTACCTTTTAGTTCTACTGTATTGTAAGAAGCTTCTAGAAAGAAATCTTTTACACTGCCGGTAGCTGCACTTTCATTATAATTAATTTGGTTCAACAACATGTCAAAATCCTCCGCTGTTTTTGTAAAAGGGCGATCGGTAAATTGTGTAAGAATTACTAACAATTTACGCTCTCCTGCGGTTTGGATGAACCCTTTTGCATTTTCTGCATGCGCTATTTCTCTAAGTTGCATATAGTAATAAACTTGTTCATCACTATAAAACAGATCTTTGCCGATTTTTTGCAACCACGTAATAGCTTCGGAAGAACGGTTCGAAATTTCCGTAGCAATAATAGATGAAGGCTCCAAATCTCCGGAAGCATTGAGTTGCGCATAGCTCCAATAGCGATCTGAATTAACCAATAGTGTGTAACCGTCTAATGTTATAGCCCAATTGATAAACTCATCCCCTCTCATTATAATCGTTACCTCTTCTCCATTAGGTTGCGTAACGGTTACGGGGTAAGGATATGCCGGAATAGCATAGGCTTGCAAGCAAACCATAGAAATAAGTAATAAAGATAAAAACTTTTTCATTTTTTTAATTTTTTTTAATTGTGAATATTAATGTTTGATAATTTTCTCATGAAACAATCCTTCGGAAGTTCGGATTACCATTACGTAGATCCCCGCCGGCAAATGTGAAATATTGACTCTCCTTTCCTCTTTTTCCTTTCTGTCTTCTGCCTTCTGCTTTCTTCCCATCATATCATAAATCTCAATATCCGTAATCCGCAATTCGTAACCCATAATTTGCAATTCTCCCGTTGTTGGATTCGGATAAACCGCAAATGCCGGAGCTTGCTTTTCAGGCGTCTGCAAAGTAAGATTGCCAATTAATATAATTTCGGTGTATGCATCAGTAGCGCAGAGGGTAAGTTTTTCCAACGCGTGCTCTTTATCTTCTTCATCCGGATTGTATCTGATATACAGCTTGTAAGGGAGTTGTGTTCTGCCTATTGTAAAAGTTTTATACCATTTCTCTCCATTATTTGATATTTCAAACTTTTCAGGGGCAGCTACTCGAATGCTGCTTGCTAATTCCGGTGAAGTAACTATAACAAATTCTGTTTCCGATGGCGTTCCGGGTGAAGCAGCAAATTGTAATACATTTGAGGTAACATCGATAGAGTATTTATCTCCATATTTAAAACGGGCTGAAATGGTGTGAGGTTCCGTTACATTTTTAAATACATAATGCCTAACACTTCCAACTGAAGCTCCATCTACAAAAACCTCATCTACACTAAATCCTATATTGGGAGTGATATCGAAACGCTGAAGGTTTGCTATAGGTACTGCTACTGTTCCGCCCGGAAAGATTGTTCCGTTTTCTTCTGCACTTGCAATAATGTTTACGCTGTTAAACTGCACGCCCTCTACTACCACAACTTGATCCGATTGAATATTGGAAATCGTGTAAACGTCGTTGGAAGACGTAAGGATTTGCCCGTTAGATTTTACTACTAAGGTTGATTGGTCATGTGTTGAAGATAGTGTTACTTTAAACTCAAAATCTCCTCCGGTGGCTACGGGAGAACTGAAACCCGATTCCGGTGTTATAATACAGCCGTAATAGTTGGGTATAAAAACAGTATGATTATCTTTTTGTCCGCCGCCAAGTACATCAAAGGTAATGTAATCATTGTGCACGGTAATATTTGTAATGGGTTTGCCTGTAGGTTGCCTGTTCCACGAGAGCATGGCAGGAATGGTGTGGTCGGTAAACTCCGTTTTACCGGTAACTCCGGGCCAAGGGCACAGTGCAGAGTTTATGGCTCCATAATCAGCTTGACAGTTTGAGCCGGAGCCAGGCAAATCTACCGGCGCATTTGCAGCTACCGGATAAAATTTTTGTGGGCTGGTGGTGTTCATGCCGCTTGTATTAGCCGCACGATGATAAATCAACATGTTAACCCCCGGAATATAGTCGTTGTATCCGCCTCGTATTTTATTTTCGAGAACATAATATTCGTTGGGAGTTTGTGTGTTAATGCGAAAATAGGCATTATCATAAAAACGCGCGGAAGGAATGGTAACGGTTTGTGCACTATTTAACGCTATGGCAGTTGCCCATCCATAGAGCTCTACTTTAGTATGAGGATTTGGTGGCGCCGGCGTTCTTCCCCCGTCGTTCCAGCTGCCGCTTGCCATAAGATCCCAATTTCCGGTTCCTGTGTACGACCCGCCGGTTGCTCCATCGGTATCGTAATAATCGGGAGCGCCTAATGAGTGTCCAAATTCATGACAAATTACGCCGATGTGCGTAATACTTCTGCCGCTACCTCCTCTAAGTTCCGGTGAGCAAGCATAAGAGGCTATGCGTACGCCATCCAAATAAAGCGGATCAATGCTCCAGGCATGCGACCAAATACAATTTGCACCTCCGCCGGCTTCCTCTCCATGTCCTGCAAAAATCATGTAAAAGCTGGGAACCTCTCCGCCTGTGGCAAAATCGGTAAAATTGATACCGGCGGCGTGGGCAGCCAAAACGCCCTCGCGTGCCAACTCACGGGCTTGCCAAAAATCTCCGTAATAGGCATGGTTATTTTTAGCGGTAAACGGACCTACCACAGTGGTTTGCACCTCTAACTTATTGTAAGAGACTTCAAGAAAAAAATCTTTCACACTGCCATTGGCTCCGTATTCGGTATATTTAATTTGGTTAAACATGTTGTCAAAATCCTCCTGAGTCATAATAAACGGTTTATCAGGATATTGCATTAACACGGTCAATAATTTCCGAACGCCTGTAGTATTGCTTTTTGCAGCGCTACCTTCGTTTTCTACCATGTTTCGTATTTGTTGATATACGGATGCCTGGCTATTACTGAATCGTAACTCTTTCGGGGTTCTTGCTAATAACTCGCTCACGGTAGCGTTTCTTTTTGCTATGTCTTCTGCGTAAAAAGCGGAAGGTTCTATATCTCCTTGTGCGTTCAATTGTGCGTAGCAAAAATATCCTTCGGCGTTATACAAAAGCGTATATCCATCTAACGTTTGCGCAAACTTCACAAACTCATCACCTTGCATGATGATCGTAACTTGCTCGCCGTTGGGTTGCGTAAAAACAACGGGGTAGGGATAGGCAGGTACGGCAAATAATCGCGTAAAAGCGCTGAGAATAAATAGAAGGAATAAAAAACGTTTCATTATAGGTTATAAATTTAGCTGGCAAAATTAATTTATTTCTTTAAATGCAGCATAAAATGCGAAAAAAAATGCCAAATTGTTTCGCCATCTACATCTATCTTGTTATCAAAAATATAAGGCACTTTTGGAGCTGCAACTCCCGCCGCCCATTCTACATTGCCTGTCAATACAAAAATTTCATCCCATAAATGAGCATCTAAAAATTTTTGGAGAGTTGCTTTGCCGCCTTCAATAATTACGGACTGTATTTTTAGTGCGTAAAGTTCATTTAAAATATCTTCAATATTTCCTGTTAAAAATGAAAATGATTCATTGGTTTTTAATGGCTTACATTCATCACACCATACAAAACGTTGTGGTTGATTCGAGCCGTAAAAACGATTGGTTAATTGTGGATTATCGTTTATTAATGTGTTGTAACCTACTAAAATTGCTTGTTCTTCGTTGCGCAATTTGTGCGACCAAACGCGTAAGGCATCGTTTGTTATCCAATATGTAGGGGCATTGCGCGCAATACCTCTACGCAAAATATCCATAAATCCATTTTTTGTCTGCGCCCATTTCAAAAAAACATAAGGTCGTTTTTTCGTATGATACGTAACAAACCTTTTGTTTAGCTGCAAACATTTCTCTTCCAACACATTTTCTACCACTTCTATCCCTGCATCTCGGAGCATTTTAACTCCTTTCCCATTCACCTTTTCATTTGGGTCTCTCATACCGATCACCACTTTGGGAATCTTTTTTTCAATAATTAAAGAAGCACACGGTGCGGTTTTCCCAAAATGTGCGCAAGGCTCTAAATTAACATAAAGTGTTGATTCTTTTAATAATTCTTGATGCTTAACCTCGCAAATCGCATTGACTTCGGCATGGGGAGTTCCGTATTGTTGGTGGTATCCTTCGCCAATAATACATTCATTGTGCACGATAACAGCCCCAACTAATGGATTGGGTTGCACTTTTCCCAATCCCAACGCTGCTAACTGTAGCGCACGATGCATCCATAACTCTTCCGCAATCATCTTTTTAAGAAATAAGACAGGGGTTGGATTTGTCTATCAAAATGATAAAATTGTACGGTATAAATTTCGTCGGTATTTTCGTTAAAAGTGGCATAACTGCGGTCTTTGTTAAACTCGTGGTAAATTTCTTCAATTAAATCTCCACCTTGCCACAACTCGCCTACAGTAATCATGTGATAAAGTTTCATTGTTGTTGTTTGATTGTCAACGTCTGTAACAGAGACTATTTTATAGAGGTTATATTGTATGATAGAGTCTTTAAACGAATTCTCCATATTAGGATAAAACGTTTCGTAGTTTCGTTCTCTAAATTCGGATAACATGTTTATTAACAATGTTGTATCGTAGTCTAAAACCACATTTTTATGTGCATCGAGCAAAGTAAAGGAGCGCGGACCTGATTTTTCAACAAAAAAAGAGTTTTCAGGATTTTCTACATCAATGAAAGAAGCATTTTGAATACGTGTAAGTTTGGTATTAAAAACCTGTTGAGAATACCAGTCAATGGGTTTGGGCGAAAATAGCGGAGTTACATATCCTCTAAAACCCGGTTTATAAATAATGTATGGCGCCGACATGCCTTCTACAAGCGCATACGATCCTAAGTTGTTTTGAGTAGCATCACCCAAAAAATAAGTTTTTAACAGCCGCTCTTTTGTAAAAAACGGACGTCCGAATAATGTAAACAATGGCTTCGTTTCGTAAACTTCTACTTTCGTTGAACTTACGGCAAGCATTTCTATAATACTCTGATGCCCGGCTTTAGCTATGGGCTGCGCTACGCGAATTGAACCTAATGTGGCAAGTAAATCATTAATTTTATGCTTGGATGCCGGCCTCTGTTGATCTACCATCCAGCCTTCTGCATTTTTAGTTAACAATACTTTATCACCAAACATATCCGCCATAAAAATCCGTGTGATTGTAGAGGTGTCTTCTATTGCAAAAATGGTAGATAAGTTTTGAGCGTCCGATTTGTTAAAACCTCCTTTCTTATAAACAATGGCAATTACAGAGAGAATGGCGAGTAAGCAAGCAACAATTACATATACTTTTTGTTTTTTCATAAGGGTATGTTTTTTGAGCGGCAAATGTACATCATTTTTACGTATCACCGCTTAGTAATACATATTATCTCTAAAGTCTCTTCTTGCCTCGTACTTCAAATCTTGTAGTACAGAAGCCTTTACATTCACGGTAAAATTCCAGCCCTGTCTAGGACCGAAAGGAACCCAGCCGAATCTCATCTCCCAGCAATGCAAATCGCGGTATACCGTAAATTCGGTAAAAGAGAAATCTTTTTGCTGAATATCATAGCCTGTACGAACCTCTATTTTCCATTTTCTTGTAATATTCACATCGGCGCTCACATTAATAGTTTGTACAATATTGTTATTGTATTTTTTCTCACCGGCAAGTACATTCATGTAATAGTGGTAATTGTCGGAGGTGATATAGGCAAATGTATAATTAATGGTAACATTCCAGGGGTTTCTAAAGTCGGCGCGCGCGCTGGGTATGCCTAAGGCGCTTACCGGAAAAATGGATTCCGTTTGCTGAGGCGGCGAAGGTGTATCGGTAGCTTCCCCTTTTCTCAGGTTTTTAAAAAACTCTCGGTTAAGCCGCCAATTCACACCAAGATTCAAATCCGAACCGGAAAATCGCAAGGCTCTGTTATTTACTTTGAGTTCTGTTTGGTTAACTCTTCTTCCTCCACTTCCAATGATATAGGGATCGAAACTAAGCCGGAAAGTAACATCTAAGAAAGAGAAAAGCGAAGTTCTGCCCGTAATGCTAAGGGGTTGCCAATTGAGCGAGTCAGCAGCAAAATCGTAGCCGGAAGAGAAACCGATATTATCAAAAATCGTAATTTTTCGCGAACCGGTAATCGTATCTCTTTTCGACCTTACTTTAAGTTCCAAGTTGTTATTTATAGATAAACGCGTAACGGCTTGCATGCGTGCCGCTCCTCCGCCGAAATAAGAATATTCTACTTCTCTGCCGGTAATGGTGTTAAAGTAAGTTCCGGTTGTATTTCCGCTTAAATTGGGACGAAAAGTAAAACTCAAGTCAGGCGACATGACATGCCGCATTGCCAGCCCTCCTTTTCTTGTAGCATAGAAGAGAAAGACTCTGGTATTTAACGAAGTAGATAAACTCACATCGTGCTGGGCATAAAAACCGCGTTGAAAAACATTAGTGATTATTGGATTTATCCTACCATCTTCTAAGGTATCCGTATCAAATGTTTGTACATTGCGTTGCAAATGCCATCTTTCGGTTAAAGTAGCATTGGTATTCCAATTAAATGCTTTTCCCACCTTAATAGGAATATTCAGTGGAATAGTGTGTTGAATATTTGATCGAATCTCCTCCCATGTTTGTTGCTCAAAAAAAAGCGAATCTTTTGTATTTATCTGGTTTATCATTTGCGTGCTCCATCTCATGGAAATATTATCATACCATTTTAACCTTCCGGCTTTATGTTTTTTCCGGAAAGGATAAAATTGCCGTGCCGACATGCTGATTTCTGGAAGAGAAAGGCTAACATCGTGAGTGCGAGTGTTTTGATTGTAGTAAAGAGCTGCATCAAAAAAGAAGACGCCATTGGCATTGGTAGAAAAGTTTACGGAAGAGTTAAATTGATTCGTTAAATAATCTTCAGTGGAAGAAGGATTAAAGCGATTGAAAGAAGTACTCTGCACGTTTACAAGTGCAGTAAATCTGGTGGTGGGATGCCACTTAGGATCTTGCTTGTGATCCCAATACACGCGAAAGTCGTTTTCACGTTTCCACGATGGCGTACCACGTTCACCGAAAAAATTTTGCGCAAAACTCAAATCAACCAATCCGGTACAGACGTACCTGAACACATAATTGGCTTTTGTCTTTGCCGCCCAACTTCCGCGCGTGCTGATGTCGCCCAGCAAATATAAATCAAAATTATCGCTAATCCCCAAATAATACCCTCCATTTTCAAAATAGAATCCGCGGCTTACCATTTCGCCGTATCTCGGGATAATAATTCCTGAGGCGCGACCTTTGCTAAGCGGAAAATACCCAAACGGAATTGCTAATGGCGTAGGCACACCTCCAATACATACATAGGCAGGGCCCGTTACAATTTTATCATCCTGAATCACTTTTGCTTTATTAAAACGTATCTGAAAATGCGGATCCGGCAAATTACAAGTAGTATATTGCCCATCTTTAATGTAGGAGGTTTTATCATCTACGTGTTTCACGTAACGTCCGTGAATGTAACCCTCTCCTTCATTAGTAATCACTTTGGTTATCTTCCCTTTTTTCGTTTTAAAATTATAACGCATTTCCTGAGAGCAAAATTCGGAATCTCCTTGTTTAAAAATAGGAGAACCGTGAACAGAGCCTAAACTGTCTGCTACGCCCGAAGCGTATAGTTCGTTGTTAGTAAAACCAAACTCCATGTAAGCTGAATACAATTCAATATCCTCATAATACGCTTTGGCATCTTCAAAGAGAAAGATTTTTTTCTTTGTTAAGTTAATAATGATAGAATCCTGGCTGATGTATTTTACTGAAGCGGTTAGTGCGTTGGGAGAGAGCCGTTCTTTTAAAACTATAGAGTCTGTGACTAATGAATCCGCAGGCACTAAAGGAAGGCTAATGGCGTTAGTAAGAGTATCAATTGTTAATGAATCTGTAGGAGTTAGCGTAGGGACGATGGTGTCTTTAGGGGCGTTAAAGTCGCTATCTTGTAAAGAAGAAATACTTGTTTGAGCTGATAAGTTGCTGAAAATAAAATGCATACAGAACAGCAAAAAGAAGTTCCTTGAGAAAAAATATAAACAATGGGGTAGGTATATTTTTTTTGTCAAAATGTATGCAGGGTTGTCAAAGTTTGTTATTTTTGTACTCGCTCTTAAATATTTTATGCAAAAATATAAGATTATGAACATAAAAACGCTATTTTTAGTATGTTTCGTATTAACTTTTTTTAACGTAATAACATTTGGACAGGCTAAAGATAAAATATCGAAAATTGTAATTGATGCGGGACACGGTGGAAGAATGCCCGGAGCCGTGGGTAAATTGTCTAAAGAGAAGGATATTAACCTCAAAGTAGCTCTGCGGGTTGGCAAACTGATTTCCGATAATTTTGATGATGTTACCGTGATTTATACACGAAAAAATGACGAAAACGTAGAACTTTACAAACGTGCCGAAATTGCGAATAAAAACAAAGCCGATCTGTTCATCTCCATCCATTGTAATGCTGCCGAGAATAAAGATGCCAACGGTGTGGAAGTTTTTGTAATGGGTTTAGACAAATCGGAAGCAAGTATGGCGGTTGCAAGAAAAGAGAACGCGGATATGTTGCTGGAAAAAGACCACGAAACAAAATACTCCGACTTTGACCCCAATTCGCCGGAAGCGTACATTGTTTTTTCTTTATACAGCTCTGCCTATTTGAACAGCTCTACGATCTTTGCTTCTAAAGTACAAAAACATTTGGTTAATAATACAAAAATGGCAGATCGCTCCGTGCGGCAAGCTGGTCTCTGGGTACTTTACAGAGTAGCCATGCCCAGCATTTTAATTGAATTGGGCTTTATTTCCAACGCAACAGAAGAAAAATACCTAATTCGCGAAGACTCACAAGAATTGATGGCAATAAGCATTTACAACGCTTTTGTAGAATACAAAAACTTAGTAGAAGGCACATCAAAACCTTATTTGCCGGTTCCGAAAGCGGGAAAACCGACTCCTAAACCTGAGGTCGCTAATGTCCCTAAGGCCATAAGCGAAGAAGTAATAACCACAGACAGTGCAACAATTGTAGAAATCCCACAAATAGCATCGACTACCAGCGAGATTCGCTTTCGCATCCAATTTTTTACAAGCAAAGATAATTTAAAAACCTCCGATAAAAGATTTAATGCACTACCGGAGGTTAAAAAGTACAACGAAAACGGTGTTTGGAAATATACAGCAGGAGATTTTAGAACTCTGGAAGAGACACAAATAACACTAAAGGAAGTGAAAAAGAGACATTCCGATGCTTTTATTATTGCGTTTCACAACGAACGAAAAATATCTGTTCAAGAAGCGCAAGATTTGTTGAAATGAAGCTTATTATTAAATACTTACGCCTGATTTTACCTCATTTGGGCATCGTGCTTATTATTTTGGCGATGATCTTGGGACATTTTTATAATTGGCGCGGAAAAGCCGTTCTGCTCACTACCGATAAAACCAACGTTTTCATTACTAAAAAAAAAGAGATTAAAATTGTTCCTTACGCTTTAACTTTAACTGATTTTAACGTAACTCATTACGATACGGGAGAACCAAAGAGTTTTGAAGCGCTTATTAACGTAGAGGAAAATAATGTAATAAAACCTATTGCTCTATATGTGAACCATCCTTGCAAAATGGGTTTCGGGCAAGATTTGTATTTGATAAGTTACCATTATTTGCAACCGGAAAATGCTATTTGCTGTGTAGTGGAATTGGTGTACGATCCGTTTCAAGGGGTGTTTTTAGCGGGAATTATTGTATTGATTGCGGGGTTGTTGCTTTCGTTGCCGTTTAACGTGCGGACGAGGGCGAGAGGCATACTCCAAAGTCAACTAAGAGTTAAAAATTAAGAATCAAAAATATGTTACTATACGCCTCCAATATCACACCTCGAATTTCCTACACTTTTCGTGTAATATTTGAACGTATTTTAAATTGCCCTATAAAATTTACTGCAAATATTGATGCCTTTTTGGCTACTAAGGGTCCGAAGATGGCGTATTCCCCCCAACAAATAGAAACGTCGGTTTGGATGGAAGCCACGCCGCTACTTTTTGAAGATAACATTGTCAAACAGAATATTGTTCCTGAAAAATGGGAAGATATAATGCTCTTTTATCCCACAAAAAACGGAAATTTTCCTGTAGATTTTGTTGCAATTATTTTCTTTTTAATCAGTCGCTATGAAGAATATTATGAAGACAATATGCTTGACAAGCATGACCGTTTTCAATGCCAAAACAGCGTAGCGCATAAACTTGGTTGGCACAGAAAATTGATAGTTCATAGACTGGCGATTGCGATTGCAGAAATTTTAGTAGCGTATTATCCGCAATTTGAGTATAAAACTCCCCAATATGAGGAGTTATCTACCCATGATGTGGATATTGCGTACCAATATAAAGGGAAACCTTGGTGGCGCTGGTGTGGTGCAATTACAAAAGCCTTGTTGCGACTTCGCTTTGAACACGCAAACAATTACTTGAAAGCAACTTTAGGAAAAGAAATTGCTGATCCTTTCGATAATTTTGAACCGGAAAATGCACCGAGCAAACCAATATACTTTATCCTCACATCAAATTTTACAAAATACGATAAAAATATTTCACCAAAAAATAAAGCATTTAGAGATTTAATTCGTCGCTTAGTAGAGTTTTCGGAAATTGGACTACACCCTTCTTATTATTCTTCGAATAAAACATCATTAATTGAAAAAGAAAAAAAATGTTTGGAGGAGGTTTCACAACTAAAAATTACAAAATCGCGACAACATTTCCTACGATTCCGTTTTCCGGATACGTTTCGAGCTTTGATAAAAGCCGGAATTACAGACGATTACTCATTGGGTTGGCATGATGAAGCGGGATTTCGCGCTTCCATTGCCGTACCTTATCCGTTTTTCGACTTAGTAAAAAATGAAGAAACGACACTGATGTTACATCCGTTGGCGTTGATGGATGGGATTTTTAGTAGAGAAGAAGATGAAGTGATTTTGGATGAATTGCGGGAAGAGGTGGAAAAGATGGGAGGAGATCTCATTGTTCTGACCCATAATTCAAACATTAAATATTAAATCTTTAAATTTTAAATCAAAAAAGAGAGCAAACTGCTCCCTTTTTTTTCATTGCACAAACACTTTACTAATTTATTGTTGATTACTTTTTAGCAAGATCAACAATAGCTTTAAATGCCTCGGGATTATTCATTGCGAGGTCGGCGAGGGCTTTGCGGTTAAGCTCAATACCCTTCTTTGCAAGCGTACCCATAAATACGGAATACGATAAGCCGTGTACTCGAACGCCCGCATTGATACGGGTGATCCACAAACTTCTAAAGGCTCTTTTTTTGTTTTTACGATCGCGGTAAGCGTATTGTTGTCCTTTTTCCCAAGTATTCTTGGCAACAGTCCATACGTTTTTACGGCGTAAGAAGTACCCTTTGGTACGACTCAAAATCTTTTTTCTACGTGCTTTTGAAGCAACATGGTTAACTGATCTTGGCATAAATTCTCCTTTCTTTTTTTTACGTCAGCGTTTTGTTAAACAAACTCTTCATGTGCTGATGGTAAATTAATAACTCATTTTAATTATAGTCCCAACATTTTTTTGATGGTACTTTCCATAGTCTTATCGGCGATAGCGCTGTAAGCCAAATTACGTTTCCTCTTGTTAGATTTTTTCGTAAGAATGTGGCTGTGATAAGCATGGTGTCTTTTCACTTTACCGGTGCCGGTTAAGGTAAACCTTTTTTTGGCAGCGGATTTAGATTTCATTTTTGGCATTTTTAGTAAATTTTAAGGTGAATAATATAGTGTGTTGTGCAATTTTAATGGTTAATTTTAAATTTTGAGTTTTGAATTTTGAGTGATTGATGATTATGCGATTTTATTTTTAAATTCAGAATTCAAAATTTATTTTTTCGGATTTAAAATCATGATCATCCGCTTCCCCTCTAATTTGGGAAGTTGTTCAGGTTTTCCAAATTCTTCTACCGCTTGCGCAAATTTTAACAAAATCAACTCGCCTTGATCTTTGTAAACAATCATTCTTCCTTTAAAGAAAACATCTACTTTCACTTTGCAGCCTTCTTTTAAAAACTTCGTGGCGTGATTTACTTTAAAATCAAAATCATGGTCATCCGTGTGAGGTCCCAAGCGAATCTCTTTTACCACAATTTTAGCCGATTTTGCCTTGATCTCTTTTTGTTTTTTCTTTTGTTCATAAAGGAACTTTTGATAATCCATTACTTTACAAACCGGTGGATTCGCTTGAGGCGAAATTTCCACCAAATCCAACTCAGATTTTTCTGCTACGGCTAATGCTTCGCGAAGTGACAAAATTTGAGGTTCCATATTGTCTCCTACCACGCGCACCATAGGCGCGGTTATGTACTCATTAATCTTATGAGCGGCTTCTTTCTTTTGCGGACCACCCCTGCGAACAAACGGACGGAAGTTTTGCGTTGCGATATGTATCTCCTTTCTTTTGGTTTATAATGACTTTGCTTCTAAAAAATTAGGGGCGCAAAAATATAATTTTTTTAATATTAACATGCTAATTTTTTATTTTATCCAACCAATTTCTATCATTCGAGTTCTCATAATGTTCCAGTTTATCAAAGAGTTCATTCAACGTAGTGGCAACAATCAATAAGTCAAAATGAAAATCACGTAGAAAACCTTCGTTTTGAAATATTTTAAGTTGCTCAATAAGTGGCGAATAATATCCGAAAGCATTAAGAATGGCAACAGGTTTGTGGTGCAATCCAAGTTGCGCATCGGTAAGCGTTTCAAAAAATTCGTCCATGGTACCGTAGGAACCGGGCAGCGCAACAATGGCATCGGCGCAACGTTCCAGCATTTGTTTACGTTCACTCATGGAATCTACCAAATAAAGCTCATCTAATGTGGTGTCTATCACGGTGGAATTGGAAAAAAAAGAAGGAGCTATGCCTACTACTTTTCCGTTGTTGGCGCGACAGGCATCTGCGGCAGCTTTCATCAATCCTAATGCGGCGCCGCCATAATATAATGTAATATGATGTTGCGCACACCGTTGCCCAAAAGCAGCAGCAAGTTCTTTATATTTAGAATGAAAACCATCGGCAGAACCGCAAAACAAGGCTATGGAATTGATTTTCATGAATGTAATATTTTAGTTAAACCAAATTGAATGAGAGAAATGAAGATATAGAGCAAAATAATGATGGGGAATGCTGCCAATTGAAAAGCCACCAATAGAATTGCCGATAAAATTAAGAAAAGATAACGTATCAAATTCTTCTTGAAATTATAGTTAGAAAATTTTAAAGAAAACATGGGAAGTTCGAGAACGAGCAGTATGGAGAAAATGAACGTTAAGCCAAGTAACGCCCAAAAATTATCTAATAACGGCAATTTATCTGCTGCAAAAGGCAAAAAAGCGATAAAAAATGTGTTTGCTGGCGTGGCTAACCCGTAAAATTCATGTTCTTGTCGTTTATCGTTATTAAATTTAGCCAAGCGATAAGCGGAAAATGGAACAATGATAAAGGCAAAATAGGGTAGGAGAGTGAGCGGAAAAAAATGCAATTCCGGCGGCAGGTTTGCAAAACAAAACTCCATCCACATAAAGAGGATGGCAGCGGGAGCAAGCCCAAACGAGATGACATCGGCAAGTGAATCTAAATCAACGCCAATGGCTGATTTTGCATTTAGCAGTCGTGCAGCAAATCCATCTAAAAAATCGAAAATGGCGGCGCCAAGTATTAATAATGCAGCGGTTTCCCAAAAACCTTTGAAGGCAAATACTATTGAAAATGAGCCTAAAAGCACATTGCAACAAGTAAGTAAATTAGGAATGTGTTTTTTCATTACAGTAAATTTTATTCGTCATAATTTCTAAGGTAAGCTCATCGGTGGCATCCATGCCGTAGCGTCCAATTCTGCCTAAGCTGCCAATGCTCCTTTCCAAACTGTCTTCGCTCAACCCATCGGTTTCGTTTACCACAATACCGCGAATAGCGATGGTAGAACAGTCGAATGCAGCATTTAATCCGGTGGATATTTTCAGCGCGCACGAAGGTTTTGCGCCGTCGCAAACCATGCCGGTAATCGTATTAATCATGTTTTTGATGACATAACTAATATGTGTAAAATCTCCGCCTTGCAAATAAACAAATCCGCAAGCTACACCAATAGAAGCATTTACAATGCCACATAGCGCGCTTAGTTTGCCAATATGTTGCTTGAGGTAAATATTCATCAAATTGCTTAAAACGAGCGCTCTATTGATTTCTTCAACACTACATCCCAACTCTTTCCCAAATTCATACACAGGAATCGTACAGGTAATTCCTTGATTTCCACTACCGCTGTTGGAATATACCGGTGCAGGAGCGCCTTCCATACGTGCATCTGAAGCAGCGCATGTTTTGGCTATTACTCTTTTTCTGAGCGAATTATCTTCATCGTTATACAGAATTTTGCCTAATTGCAATCCGTAATCTCCCTGCATGCCAATTTCAGAGGCTTTGGCATTGACGGTTGCAGTATCCATTACCCAGCTAATCTCTACTAAAGGCGCTTCTATCGCATACTGGTATACATCTTTTGCTGAAATATGCAACTCTACCTCATTTTTAGATTCAACTCCATCATCTTCTTGTTCAAGACGATATAATATATCATTGTTTTTTTGTAAATGAATAAAATTCAAATGATTATATGCAATAATGGCAGTCGCGGTGTTGTGCTTGCCATAGATGCGACATTCTATGTATAACTTTTCCGGTGTAGTAGTTTGTTTAATATCAATGCTATTATTTTCAAGCCATTGCTTTGCTTTTTCTACATGTTCCGCAACATCGCTTAAAACATCCAATCCTTTCTTGCTGTCTCCACATACCACTCCCAAGCTAATGGCGATGGGCAAGCCAATCATGCCGGTTCCGGGAATTCCCACGCCCATAGCATTTTTGATAATGTTTTTGCTCAAAAACAGCTCCACTTTAGCAGGCAACTCCTCTAACAGCTCTTTGGCTTTTGCTACGCATAGCGCTACTGCAACGGGTTCCGTGCACCCGGTAGCTAAAACGATGTTTTCTTGAAGCAGATTCCGGATTATATCCTTAGAATTCATGAGTTTATCTTTATTTTACGTTTGAAAAATGAAGAAGCAAAAATAGCAAATAGTTTTTCATATGCTACTTAGTGAGCTTGAAAAGATAAGGGTTTGGTATTTTTTGCTTCATTCGATTTACTTTAAAGTTACCCTTACTCCAAGATATCCCATAATCCCCGTGATTGGCATATAAATGACGGAAGCATCAAAATATTCCCCAAACGGCTGGTCTGCAGCAATAATCGGATTTTTTTGCCTGTAATTCAGCATATTTTCTCCGCCAATGTAAAGTTCCCATAAACGGAACTTCTTGGTAATTTGCGCATTCATCATCACCCAGCCGGGAGATTTGCCGTTTTTATTTAATATCGGACGGTATTCTTCAGGATTGCCGCTCATATCGGGCACGCGCATCGGCGAGTTGTATTGAAACGTAACATTAAACTTCCATTTGTCGTAAGGCAATGCGTAGTTTAAGTTTACCAGCGCTTTATGCGGACTCATTAACGTTTTTTGTTGCAATTTTCCTGCGGTGGTCAAACGAACATCATTAAAACGATACGCTAAAGTAACCTCAAAGCGTTTAAAAGGCATCAAGATAAACTCTGCTTGTGCTGCATGTGAATAAGATAGATTGCCTGCTCCGTTGAATTTGCCGTTTAAATTATAAATCACCACCTCATGCGGGTTAATATCCAAATCTATAATGGTTTGATTCATAAAATGGGTATAATAATAATCCACACTAAACGTAGATTTTCCGCCGGGCATGTTAAAGCTTTGTACCAAACTTATTCCGGTGTTCCATGCTTCTTCCGGTACTAAGGGATCAGCGAAAACGAATTGGCGATTACTTACTAATAAGGATAGATTTTCAATTATAGGATTAGAAACGCGGTACCCTTTTCCGGCAGAAATACGAACGGAAGTTTCGTGCGTGGGTTGCCATTTTATGTGCAAACGGGGTGTCCAAAAAAGTTGCTCGTGAAATAAATTGTAATCTACTCTAAATCCCGGCATAATGATAAATTTTTCCGCAATGGAATAAGCATATTCCGCAAAAAATCCGGGAACAGCCTCAGCCCTTTTAGAATTGTGGCCTAAATAAGGTGAATTTAAAAAGTTGCTGTCGAGATAGACAAAAGCTATATGGGTTCCTAAATACTCATTTACCTGGTCTATTTGAAAACTTGCTCCGGTACCAATTCTGTGGTTTTTCATAGCCCCAAATTTTCCGGTGTAAATCACATTGGCATAGCCGCTTAACTGCGTAGCATTGTACAGACGTGTCCCAAATTGTGATTCATTATTTTGATAATTAAGCGATAAAATGGTTCCAATACTCTGAAACTCGCCGCCTTTAATCATAACGCCATTTTTGGTAATCACATCCAATTTGTGTGTTTTGATGTGTAAGCCCCAAATTGAATCGGCAACCAATTCTCCAATATATTTTTTAGGATTAAAATTCATCATTCCGCCAATTCTATCTTCAAAAAGATAACCAATCATCGTTCTGCCTTCAAATTTTTCGGGAACTAAGTAATCTAAACGATACATTCCGTTAATTTGATAGTTTTGAGGCACATCCATAAAACCATCTCGATTATGGTCAATTCTGGCAAACTGCCCTTCGCCATGCAACAAAAACAAACTGGATACCAATCCTTTTTTGTCCATGTCAAAACGAGTATTCAAATTTAGCTCGCCTTTTCCCATACTGTTAGTATAGGCGTTTAAAAACAGTTTTTCTTTGTTGGTTTCCGGTTTTTTAAAATCCAATTGAATTTGTCCTGTAATTCCTTCATAACCATTGCTTACCGAAGCAGTTCCTTTAGAAATGCTGATCATATCCATCCATGGACCGGGCACGTAGCCTAAACCGAACTGGTTGGCTAACAATCTGATATAAGGCACATTTTCTAATAAAATTTGTGTGTAAATTCCTGCTAATCCCAACATGGAAATCTGTTTCGCACCGCTCACGGCATCGGAATATTCTACATCTACCGCAATGGTGCTTTCAAAAGTTTCCGATAGGTTGCAACAGGCGGCGCGGCGCAAACCTTCGCTGGTAATCACTTGTGTAAAAATTGGTTTTATGGAAATAAACGAGCCTTCTCGTGCCACAACCTGCACGGCATCTAATGTACGCGAGGAGGACAAGACGATGTTTAGTTCTTTTTGATTTTTTGCTACTATAATGGTATCATTTTCGTATGAGGCATATTTTACCACTAAAACATCAGTGCTTTGTACTCTGTTGAGTGTGAATTTTCCATCACGATTGGAAGTGGTGCCTACGGAGGAATTGAGCCATTGCAAAATAGCTCCCGGAACCGGCGTTTCTGTTCCATTTTCCGAAAATTCGGTAACACGACCGGTGAGGGGTTGCGCAGAACAGGGGAGAAAGGAGAAAAGGAGAAAGGAGAAAAGGAGAAAGGAGAAAGGAATTTTGTCTTTTATTTTTGATTTATTCATTTTATAATATTTTAAATGATTTAGTAAAATAGTAACTCTTCTTTGTGCAACTCTGTGCCTCCTCTGTGGTTCTCTGTGTTTAAAAAAATATGTTCCTCAGCTTTCAGTGTTTTTTACACGGAGAACCACAGAGGAGGCACAGAGAACCACAGAAAGAAATTAAGAATAATAGATTCGCTGCGAAGTGAAATTCAAGAAATTAATCCCCACTAATTTTAGCAATGGCGGAATGGGATATTCAAAAATAGGTGTCGTTTTTTCAAAAAACTCATTTACAGAAATATAGAAAAACAAAACCGTTTCTACTAAAGGAGATGAAAAACAAGCAGTTTCACTTTTAACAAACTCACCTTCTATTTTAACTAAAATCTTAGTCTCATGACAATGATTATGTTCATTTTTAGCATGAACATGCTTAGAGCAGCATTCATGCAATGTGATGACAATACCCGATGAGAGCATAAAGAAAAATGCACTAAAAAGAATGATAAACGAATTGCGAAATTTCTTTTTCATCAGGATGAATAAATGAGGGCACAAAAATAGATTTTTTTAAAATACCTTTATTTTGAAAAAAGAATAAGTTTTATCTTTTTTTGAAAAAATACTATCCTATACTTTTCATATTAATATTTAATTATATTTGCGACCCTTAAAAAATAGTATGTGTACAAATGGGTTTTAGGCGTTTTGACGCGTTGTAATGTGCTATAGGTAAATGGTTTAAATCTGTGATTATGTATTGTTGATAAAATTAGGTTTGGTAAAGAAAGAGAGATTTTCTTCCAAAATTTTATGCAAAGCATACTTTTAATATCGAATAATAATAAAAAAAATAGCTGAAAAATGAAAAAAGTAGTGAATTATTTTAAAGGAATTTACGAAGAGTTGGTTCATAAAGTAACTTGGCCCTCTATGAAAGATCTTCAAAATAGCGTTGTCGTGGTGTCCATTGCTTCCCTTATCATTGCACTTATAGTGTTTATGATGGACTTCGTGTTCAATGCAGGCGTTCACGCCTTATTCCCTACTATGTAGTTTTTTATCTTAGTTGGTATTTTCATCCAATACACTTTGAGTATGGCAGAAATTGAAAAAAAGTGGTATGTTATTCGTGCTGCTACCGGAACTGAAAAAAAGGTAAAGTCGAACATCGAAAGCGAAGTTCAAGCTTCTCCTTATGTTAAAGATACGGTAACGCGCGTGCTCATTCCCACAGAAAAAGTTTACCAAATTCGCAACGGTAAAAAAGTAAGTAAAGAGCGCAATTATTTCCCCGGATACGTTTTCGTTGAGGCGATTATGAACGGAGAAACAAAACACACTTTGCTTAACGTGCCGGGCGTGCTCGGATTCGTAGGTTGCAAACGCAAAACCGAAGATCCTATTCCATTACGCCCCATCGAAGTTACCCGAATGTTAGGAAAAGTAGACGAATTGCTCGAACAAGACGATGCGTATGCAACACCTTACATCGTTGGCGAAGAAATCAAAGTGATTGATGGTCCCTTCAACACTTTTACCGGTATCATTGAAGAAGTGAATACCGAGAAAAAGAAACTGAAAGTTATGGTGAAAATTTTCGGTCGTAAAACCCCTCTCGAATTGAGTTTTATGCAAGTTGAAAAAGCGTAGGAAGTGCCAACATCAATTAGTTACAAACAATTAAAAACAAACAAATGGCAAAAGAAGTAGCTGCACTAATTAAGTTACAAATCAAAGGAGGTGCTGCCAATCCATCGCCACCCGTTGGACCCGCATTAGGGGCAAAAGGGGTGAACATTATGGAATTTTGCAAACAGTTTAATGCACGTACGCAAGAACAAGCCGGTAAGGTAGTTCCCGTTGTGATAACTGTTTACAAAGATAAGTCGTTCGACTTTATCACCAAAACTCCTCCGGTTCCGGTTCAATTAATGGAATTTACCAAAATTCAAAAAGGTTCGAAAGAGCCGAATAGGGATAAGGTAGGTAACGTTACTTGGGATCAGGTGCGTACCATTGCAGAAGTAAAAATGGTGGACTTAAATTGTTTTACAATGGAAGCCGCCATGAGCATGGTAGCAGGAACCGCAAGAAGTATGGGGATTACCGTAAAAGGTGGTACTGAACCTTCTGAACAAAATTAATCATTAAAGTAATAACAAAATCAACATGGCAAAAATATCTAAAAAACGCAAAGAAGCTCTTGCCAAATTCGATAAGACAAAGGTGTACGCCTTGACCGAAGCCGTGGAAGTAGTGAAAAGCATCACTTACACCAAGTTTGATTCTTCTTTCGACATTGACGTCCGTTTGGGCGTGGATCCGAGAAAAGCCAATCAAATGGTGCGTGGTGTAGTAACACTCCCACACGGAACAGGAAAAGTAACACGCGTACTCGTACTTTGTACGCCGGATAAGGAAGACGAAGCTAAAGCTGCAGGCGCCGACCACGTAGGCTTAGACGACTACGTTGAAAAAATTAAAAAAGGTTGGACCGACGTTGATGTGATCATTACTATGCCCAGCGTAATGCCTAAAATAGGCGCTCTCGGTAAAATTTTGGGACCCCGCGGCTTAATGCCCAACCCAAAAGCCGGAACCGTTACTATGGATGTTGGCAAAGCTGTTGCTGAAGTAAAAGCCGGTAAAATTGACTTTAAAGTTGATAAATACGGCATTATTCATTCCGGAATCGGAAAAGTAAACTTCACCTCCGACAAACTTATGGACAACGTGAAAGAGATGATGAGCACCATCATGAAACTTAAACCTACCGCTGCAAAAGGTACTTATGTAAAAAGTATCTATTTGTCGAGCACCATGAGCCCAGGAGTTCAAGTTGATGTGAAATCAGTATCATAATCATTAATGCTAAATTAAACGTATGAAACAACAAGAAAAAAGTCTAATTGTAGACGCAATTGCAAAAGATTTAGCTGATTATCCGCATGTGTACATTACCGATATGTCCGGATTTACTGTTGAAACCGTAAACCAATTGAGGAGAATCTGTTACCGTAGAAACATTAAATTAAAAGTGGTGAAAAACACCCTTTTAAAACGTGCTATGGATCAATCTCCCGTTGATTATTCGGAAATCTACCCCGCTCTAAAAGGCGTTTCTTCCATTATGCTTTCTGAAACCGGAAATGCACCCGCAAAATTAATCAAAGAATTTCGTGCAAAAAAGACGAAACCTATGGTGAAAGCGGCGTTTATTGAAGGATGTACCTATTTTGGCGATCAGCTGGATTTTCTCTGTGCAATCAAATCCAGAGAAGAACTTATTGGAGACCTCGTGGGCTTATTACAATCTCCTGCACGCAATGTTATGTCGGCGCTTCAATCGGGCGGCGGAAAACTCGCAGGAATCGTTAAAACCCTCTCCGAAAGATAATTTAAAAATTAAAAATTTAAAGATTTAAGCTCACAATAACCTTTTAAATTCTTAAATCTTTAAATCCTTAAAAAAAACCAAAAAAATCAAAATTAACAATCAAAAATCATAAAGTTATGGCAGATTTGAAAAAATTCGCAGAAGAGTTAGTTAACCTTACAGTAAAAGAAGTTAACGAGTTAGCTCAAATTTTAAAAGAAGAGTACGGTATTGAACCAGCAGCAGCAGCAGTAGCAGTAGCAGCAGGTCCCGCCGCCGCAGCTGAAGAAGTGGAAGAAAAAACACAATTCGACGTAATTCTTAAAGCCGCAGGTCCAAATAAATTAGCTGTTGTTAAATTAGTTAAAGAATTAACCAGCTTAGGACTTAAAGAAGCGAAAGAATTAGTTGATGCAGCTCCGAAACCGGTGAAAGAAGCCGTTACGAAAGACGAAGCAGAAGGCTTGAGAAAATCATTAGAAGAAGCCGGCGCTGAAGTTGAGGTGAAATAAACCTCTTTCAAAAAAATCAGTGAGTACATATTCCTAAATATGAATAGGAGTAGTGTACTCACTGTGTTTTAATGAATTTGCTTTACTGCAAAATTCATAACTCATTAAAGACTAAACTATTCTTGAATCATTAACCTCTAAATTTTAATCCCTTGACAACAAAAGACAATCAAAGATTCAGTTTTGCAACCACGAAGCAAGTGGAATATCCTGACTTTTTGGATATACAATTAAAATCATTTCAAGAATTTTTTCAATTAGATACCGATGCGGAAAAAAGGAGTCATGAAGGACTCTATCGTGTATTTCAAGAGAATTTTCCTATTGTGGACGCCCGTAACAGCTTTCTGTTGGAGTTTCAAGACTATTACTTGGACGCACCCAGATATTCAACCGATGAATGTTTGGAAAGAGGCTTAACTTATAGCGCTCCGCTAAAGGTAAAACTCAAACTTTCGTGCAATGACATTGAACACGAGGATTTTGAAACGGTTATTCAAGACGTGTATTTAGGCATGGTTCCTTACATGACGCCGAGAGGAACTTTTATCATTAACGGCGCAGAACGCGTGGTGGTGTCGCAATTGCACCGCTCGCCGGGCGTATTTTTCGGTTCCTCGTATCATAACAACGGCTCGCAGCTCTATTCGGCGCGTATTATTCCGTTTAAAGGTTCGTGGATGGAATTTACCACCGACATTAACAATGTGATGTATGCGTACATCGACAGAAAGAAAAAATTGCCCGTAACCACCTTGTTAAGAGCCATTGGTTACGAAACAGATAAAGATATTTTGGATATTTTTAACATCGCGGAAGAGGTGAAAGTAACCAAAGTAAATCTGAAGAAAAATGTAGGAAAGAAATTAGCAGCTCGCGTAATGAAAGTGCGTACGGAGGATTTCGTGGACGGCGAAACCGGTGAAGTAGTGAACATTGAACGTACCGAACTCATTATTGATAGAGAAACAATATTAGAAGACAAGCATATTCCTTTAATTATGGACGCCAATATTAAAACGGTATTGTTCCATAATGAAGATGAAAATAAAACGGATTACTCAATCATTTTCAATACGTTGCAAAAAGATACGGCAAACTCTGAAAAACAGGCGTTAGAATATATCTATTTGCAACTTCGTAATACGGCGCCACCGGATGAGGAAGCTGCAAGAAGCGCGTTAGAGAAACTATTCTTCTCTGATAAACGCTACGATTTGGGCGAGGTGGGTAGATACCGTATCAATAAAAAATTAGGATTGACTACTCCGATTGATACAAGAATTTTAACCAAAGAAGATATTATTTCGATTATTCGCCATTTGGTACAGTTAATCAACTCGAAAACAGAGGTGGATGACATTGACCACTTGAGCAACCGTCGTGTGAGAACAGTGGGCGAACAATTGTCAAACCAATTTGGTATTGGATTGGCGCGTATGGCAAGAACCATTCGTGAAAAAATGAATGTTCGTGATAACGAAGTATTTATCCCCGGCGATTTGATTAACTCAAAAACTCTTTCTTCGGTAATTAATTCGTTCTTCGGAACCAACCAGTTATCTCAATTCATGGATCAAACCAATCCGCTTTCGGAAATTACCCATAAAAGAAGAATTTCTGCGTTGGGACCCGGCGGTTTATCAAGAGAGAGGGCAGGTTTCGAGGTGCGCGACGTGCATTACACGCACTACGGTCGTTTGTGTACGATTGAAACGCCCGAAGGTCCGAACATCGGATTGATTTCATCGCTTTGCGTGTTTGCCAAAATTAATAAATTGGGATTTATTGAAACACCGTATAAAAAAGTAACAGACGGTGTAGTGCAAATGGATGAAGCCGCCATCTATTTAAGTGCGGAAGAAGAAGAAAATAAAATTATTGCACAAGCAAAAACCGATATTAGCGAGAAAGGTGAGTTGGATGACAAAATAAAAGCGCGTCAACTTGCAGATTATCCGATTGTTGCTAAAGAACAAGTGGATTTGATAGATATTGCGCCCAACCAAATCGCATCTATAGCGGCTTCGTTAATTCCGTTCTTGGAAAACGACGACGCGAACCGTGCTTTGATGGGCTCGAACATGATGCGCCAAGCGGTGCCGCTCTTGTGTCCCGAAGTGCCGATTGTAGGTACCGGATTGGAAAAACAAGTAGCATTAGATTCTCGCTCGCAAATTCGCGCAGAAGGAACAGGAACCGTAGAATATGTTGATGGTGAAAGAATTAGAATTAACTACGATTATACGGAAAACGAAAAATTGGTTAGTTTCGACTCGCATGTTAAAGAGTATGAACTGCCTAAGTTTAAAAGAACCAACCAAAATTCTTGTATCAACATTAAGCCCACGGTGAAAAAAGGACAGAAAGTAGTGAAGGGCGATGTGATTACGGAAGGTTACGCTACAAAAGAAGGCGAATTAGCGCTGGGAAGAAACATGATGGTGGCGTTCATGCCTTGGAAAGGATACAATTTTGAGGACGCGATTGTGATTTCCGAAAAAGTGGTGAAAGAAGATATTTTCACTTCTATTCATATTGAAGAATTTACCCTGGAAGTACGTGATACAAAGCGTGGTATCGAAGAGTTAACCAGCGATATTCCCAATGTTTCTTCGGATGCTACTAAAGATTTGACGGAAGACGGTTTGATTCGCATTGGTGCGGAAGTGAAAGAGGGTGATATTTTGATTGGAAAAATTACACCAAAAGGTGAATCTTATCCTACTCCTGAAGAAAAACTATTGCGTGCGATCTTCGGTGATAAAGCCGGCGATGTAAAAGATGCTTCTCTAAAAGCGCCTCCTTCCATGAAAGGAGTTGTGATTGGTGCAAAATCGATGTCTCGTTTGGTAAAAGACAGAAAAACAAGAACGCGCGACAAAGATATGGTTTCGGAAATTGAAGCCAAATATGGTAAGATTAAAGGTGACCTCAAAGATGAGTTAGTAGCTAAGTTGTACAAAATATTAGACGGAAAAATTTCGCACAATGTATATGATAACATGAAAAATGTGATCATTTCAAAAGGCGCAAAATTCTCGCAAAAAATGCTGATAGGTGTTAATTATACAACTATAAGTGTTTCTAAATGGACGAACGACGCTAAGGTAAACCAATTAGTAGCGGATACCATCCGAAACTTTTTAGCGAAAGAACGTTACTACTATTCTTTAGAAACGCGCGAAAAATTTGATGCCACGATTGGTAGCGAGCTTCCGAGCGGTATTGTGCAAATGGCGAAAGTTTATATTGCTGAAAAACGTAAGCTGAAAGTTGGAGATAAAATGGCAGGACGCCACGGAAACAAAGGTATTGTTGCGAAAATTGTGCGCGAAGAAGATATGCCTTTCTTGGAAGACGGAACTCCGGTGGACATCGTGTTGAACCCGTTGGGTGTGCCTTCGCGTATGAATTTGGGACAAATTTACGAAACCGTTTTAGGTTGGGCAGGCAAAACGTTGAATATGAAGTTTTCAACGCCTATTTTCGATGGTGCATCCATTGAGCAAATCAATGATCTGATGGGCCAAGCGCAACTTCCGCAAAACGGAAACGTGCAATTGTACGACGGCGAAACCGGCGAGAAATTCCACCAAAAAGTAACGGCAGGTTACATTTACATGATTAAGCTGCATCACATGGTAGACGACAAAATGCACGCGCGTTCTATTGGACCGTACTCGCTCATTACGCAACAGCCGTTAGGCGGTAAAGCGCAATTTGGAGGACAACGTTTTGGAGAGATGGAGGTTTGGGCAATTGAAGCGTTTGGCGCCGCCAACATCCTTCAAGAGATCCTTACCGTAAAATCGGACGACGTGGTAGGAAGAGCCAAAACGTACGAAGCGATTGTGAAAGGCGATAACATGCCTACGCCGGGGTTACCGGAATCGTTTAACGTATTGGTGAACGAGTTACGCGGCTTAGCATTAGATATAAAATTTGATTAATCATTAACCATTAATCATTAACCACTAATCACTATAAATATGGCAGTAAAAAAAGATACAAACACAAGAAAAGAATTTTCGAGAATCACTATTAGTTTGGCAGCGCCGGAAACTATTTTGGAACAATCGTTTGGCGAAGTGCTAAAACCGGAAACCATCAACTACAGAACTTACAAACCCGAACGGGAAGGTTTGTTTTGCGAGAAGATTTTCGGTCCGGTAAAAGACTGGGAATGTCACTGCGGAAAATACAAACGTATTCGTTATAAAGGCATCGTTTGCGACCGCTGCGGCGTGGAAGTTACTGAACGCAAAGTGCGTAGAGAACGCTTAGGGCATATTCAATTGGTGGTTCCTGTGGCGCACATTTGGTTCTTCAAATCGTTGCCCAACAAAATTGCTGCACTTTTGGGGCTATCTGCGAAACAAGTAGATTCGGTGATTTATTACGAAAGATATGTGGTAGTGCAACCCGGTGTTGCTGAAAGCGATACAGTTAAAAGACTCACTTTGTTAGCAGAAGATGAATATTTTAACATCACCGAAAATTTACCGCCCGAGAATAAATTATTGGATGATACCGATCCCAATAAATTTATTGCCAAAATGGGTGCGGAGGGTATTTTCGATTTGTTAACCAATATTGATTTGGATGCCGAATCGTTTTATTTAAGAGATAAAGCAAATAACGAAACCTCTCAACAAAGAAAACAGGAAATCCTTAAAAGATTGCATGTTTATGAAGCGTTCCGTGATAGTAGAAGACGTGCTGTGAACAAACCGGAGTGGATGGTTTTGAAGATTATCCCGGTTATTCCGCCCGAACTTCGTCCGTTGGTGCCATTGGATGGCGGTCGTTTCGCTACTTCCGATTTGAACGATTTGTATCGCCGTGTAATCATTCGTAACAATCGTTTAAAAAGATTGATAGAGATTAAAGCGCCCGATGTAATCATGCGTAATGAAAAACGTATGTTGCAGGAAGCTGTAGATTCATTATTCGATAACTCGAAGAAAACCAATGCAGTTAAAACAGAATCGAATCGTGCATTAAAATCACTGTCCGATAGTTTAAAAGGAAAACAAGGACGTTTCCGTCAAAATTTGTTAGGTAAACGTGTGGATTACTCCGGTCGTTCGGTAATTGTGGTAGGACCTGAATTACAATTGAATGAATGTGGTATTCCGAAAGATATGGCTGCCGAGCTGTTTAAGCCATTCATTATTCGCAAATTATTAGAAAGAGGTTTGGTGAAAACCGTTAAATCGGCTAAAAAAATTGTAGATAAAAAAGAGCCGGTTGTGTGGGAAATTTTGGAGAATATAATGAAAGGTCATCCGGTGTTGCTGAACCGTGCTCCTACACTGCACAGGCTTGGTATTCAGGCATTTCAACCACGTTTGGTAGAAGGTAAGGCAATCCGTCTTCACCCGCTAACCTGTACGGCGTTTAACGCTGACTTTGACGGTGACCAGATGGCAGTACACGTTCCACTGGGCAATGCCGCTATCTTAGAAGCACAAATGTTGATGTTGGCTTCGCACAATATCTTAAATCCCGCCAACGGAGCGCCTGTAACAGTGCCTTCACAAGACATGGTATTGGGGTTGTATTATATTACGAAAGAATTGCATTCTACTCCGGAAAAACCTGTTTTAGGTGAAGGAAAAATTTTCTATTCTCCTGAAGAAGTGATTATTGCGTATAATGAAAAACGTCTCCACTTGAATGCACTCATCGAATGTAGGGTAAATTTGAATGGCGACGGCAAAATGGTGCGTATTAAAACCACAGTAGGTAGAGTAATTTTCAACCAAGTGGTTCCACGAGAGTATGGTTTTGTGAATGAACTGTTAACCAAAAAATCATTACGTGATATTATCGGCGAGGTGCTTATTAAAGCCGGCAATGCAAAAACCGCAAGATTTTTGGATGATATTATGGATTTGGGTTTCCGTATGGCATTTGAAGGCGGACTTTCGTTTAACTTGGGCGATGTGATTATACCGAAAGAAAAAGCGGCATTAATCGCAGATTCAAATAACAAGATTGATGAAATTACCATGAACTATAACATGGGTTGGATTACGAATAACGAGCGTTATAATCAGGTAGTTGACATTTGGTCGAACACGACACGTCGCTTGAATGATCTGTTATTAAGACAGATTGAAGAAGACAGACAAGGATTTAACCCTGTGCACATGATGCGCCACTCCGGTGCGCGTGGATCTTCGGAGCAGGTACGTCAGCTTTCCGGTATGCGTGGATTGATGGCGAAACCTACAAAAGCCGGTGCAGGTGGCGGTGAAATTATCGAAAACCCCATCTTATCTAACTTTAAAGAAGGTCTTTCGGTATTGGAGTATTTTATTTCAACGCACGGTGCACGTAAAGGTTTGGCAGATACGGCATTAAAAACCGCTGATGCAGGATATTTGACCCGTCGTTTGGTAGACGTTTCTCATGACGTAATTATTACGGAAGAGGATTGTGGTACATTACGCGGTATGGTTATCAGTGCTTTAAAGAAAAACGAAGAAGTTGTAGAAACGTTGTCTGACAGATTGTTAGGTCGCGTTACCCTTCACGATGTTTATAATCCGCTTACCGGTGAAATTATTGTGAAAGCGGGCGAAGAGTTGAACGAAGAATATTGCTATAAAATTGCCGAATCGCCTATTGAAGAGGTGGAGATTCGTTCGGTACCCACTTGCGAAGCTAAAGTAGGGGTTTGCCAAAAATGTTATGGTAGAAACTTGGCTACCGGAAAAATGGTGCAAATGGGAGAGGCGGTAGGTATTATTGCTGCTCAGTCTATTGGTGAGCCGGGTACGCAGTTAACACTCCGTACGTTCCACGTGGGAGGGGTTGCCGGTAACATTGCCGCAAACAGCAAAATTGAAGCAAAATTTGATGGGGTATTAAGCATTGACGAGCTTCGTTACTTGGATAAAGTTGATGAGAATGGAAAACCGTACCTTAAAGTTATCGGTCGTTCGGCTGAGCTGAAAATCATTGATTTGAAAACAGGTATTGCATTATCTTCTGCAAATATTCCTTACGCATCGAACTTATATTACAAACATGGAGACCATGTGAAAAAAGGCGATTTGATTGCCGAATGGGATCCGTTTAATGCGCTTATTCTTTCCGACGTACCCGGTACGATTGATTTTCAAGATATTATCGAAGGTATTACCTATAGAGTAGAGACCGACGAACAAACCAACATTCGCGATAAAGTGATTGTAGATAGTCGTTTAAAAGTACGTAACCCTGCCATTTTAATTTTGGATGACAAAGGTGAATTGATTAAAACTTTTGACATTCCGGTGGGCGCTCGTTTGGCGGTTGAAGTTGGACAAAAGATTGATTCGGGTGAAATTCTCGTTAAAATACCGCGTGCTTTCGGAAAATCGGGCGACATCACGGGAGGTCTTCCGCGTGTTACCGAGTTGTTTGAAGCGCGTAACCCCTCAGATCCGGCAGTAGTAGCAGAAATTGACGGTATCGTTCAATTCGATAAAAAATTGAAAAGAGGTAATCGTTCTGTAAGAGTAGTTTCCAAAACAGATGAGGAAAAAACGTATCTTATTCCTACATCAAAACAAATTTTGGTGCAAGAAAACGATTATGTGAAAGCCGGTACGCCGCTTTCGGAAGGTGTATTAACGCCTGCGGACATCTTAAACATCAAAGGACCTATGAAAGTGCAAGAGTATATTGTGAATGAAATTCAGGAGGTTTACCGTTTACAAGGGGTGAAAATCAATGATAAGCACTTTGAAGTAATCGTACGCCAAATGATGCGTAAAATGGAAATTGATGATCCGGGTGATACTAAATTCTTACAAGGTGAGTTGGTGAATAAGATTGACTTTCAAGAAGAAAACGACATGATTTGGGAAAAGAAAGTGGTAGTAGAAGAAGGCGATTCTGCAGAATTTCATAAAGGACAAATTATCAATGCCAAACGCTTACGCGATGAAAACTCTATATTGAAACGTAAAGACTTGCGTTTGGTAGAAGTGCGCGATGCGCGTCCGGCAACCGGTCGTCCTATTTTGCAAGGTATTACACGTGCGTCTCTTCAAACGCGCAGCTTTATCTCTGCGGCTTCGTTCCAGGAAACTACGAAAGTATTGACCGATGCAGCCATTAGCGCAAAAACCGACACGCTGGCGGGTATGAAAGAGAACGTAATTGTGGGACACCTCATTCCGGCAGGAACGGGATTGAAAGAATATCAACATATTCAAGTAAGTTCTAAAGAAGAATATGAAACATTAATGGCCTCAAAAATGTAAACTATGCAACAACAAGAACAAAAAATAGACATCCATTTAAGTGAAGAAATTGCGCAAGGCGTATATTCAAACTTAGCGATCATTACCCATTCTCATGCCGAATTTATTTTGGATTTTGTGGCGCTCATGCCCGGACTTCCGAAAGGTAATGTGCGTTCGCGCATCATATTAACCCCGCAAAATGCGAAACGCTTGCTGTTTGCTTTGCAGGATAATGTGCAAAAATTTGAGCAGAAGAATGGGAAGATTGTGGATAATCAGCAGGAGGTGATTCCGATTATGGGGAATACGGGAGGGAAGGCGTAGTTTGTCAAGTTGTATCACTTGATTATTTCTTCCTTTTAGGTGCACAATTCGACGATCTTGTTACATCAAAAAGCAACGTTATTTTTACACCTGTAAAAAACGAAGTTGTGTTTGCAGAACGCTTTAGATTTGTTTCATACAAACTATTCACATGAATTAGGTTAGGAATTTGCTCAAAAGCAACCAATTCATTTTGCATTTGTCGCATTTCGGAACTTTGGCGGTTGAGTACGCCATAATCTGCAAAAAAGCTGATGCGCATGGCGTTTTTGGGAAATATCGATGCTAATTCAACTCCTAATTCTAATGAAACAACAGCTTGCAGTCTATTCAAATTCAACTCTTCTCTTTTAGAGTATTTTTTAGTATCGAAAAAATGGTTAGGCATATTTTCAAAATGATCAAAAAAGCGGTCGTATATGCCAACGGTTGTATAAGAAGTCATTTTGGTATTGTAATTTGCAGAAAACATATATCCGATTTTTCCTCCGGCTTGAAAGAAAAAATTGGTTTTTCTCTGTGCCGTTTGAAAACCAACATAGATGGGAACAAAAACATTATGTGTTCTGTCTAATTGTACAAACTTTTGCAGCGAATATCTCATAACATATTCGTCCTCTTCGGTATCTATTAAATCTTTATAAAAAACCAAATTGGTGGGACGAGTGGAGGAATTAAGAGAAACATATTCAACGCCAACAGCAACGATAAAATGGTTCCAAAACAATGCGTTGTAGCCAAAGCCAATTCCACTGCCAATGTTGCCCATATTTTTTAAACCCTCCCATTGTGTGAAAAATGCGGAGTAACCGGCTTCACACCACAACATTAAAGAATGTTTATGGTGTTGCGCATTAGCATGTTGAAATAGCAAAAAAAAGTTCGTTATAATGAACAAAAACAATATCCAAAACCGATTCATCTTTTTTTGCATCTACGTTATCTTACAATGATTTTAAATGTTTGTCCGGGTAAATTTTCCGGAATAACCTCCAATAAAAAGAATCCGGTTTTATTCAAATATATTTTATTCACTTGATGTTCAAAAATAGGATGCTGTGTTATTTTTTGTCCTAACAAATTCCAAACCAAAACAGTTCCACTTTGCTGTGTTTCAATATACACCGGCTCGTTTTGAGTAACAAGCTGCGGATATACTTTCATGCCCGGGCGATATTCGGGAACTAACGGGCAAGTGAAAAACGTTTCTCCATCTAAAGTTCTGGTTAAACGCGCTCTATATTCAGCGCCAAATTCTAAAGTGGGTAAAATGTAAATGTATGAGCCGTTTTTACCTTCTAATTTTGTGCCGTTTTTAAACCACTCATATTCAGAAAAAGTATAACCGCCATTGTATCTTTCGTTTAACAAAGCAAGTACATCGTTCCATTTTTGCTCTAGAATCCAGCCGGGATATGAAATTTGAATTGGAAATTCAAAAATCCGCGAATTACACTTGCCATTGTTTACAAATATAGAAGCGGCATAATTGCTATGAGGTATCACATAATCTTGTTTATCAAAACCACGTGGCATAGGAATGGTAAAGTAGTTACTATGAGTTATTTGACCTGAATCAATGTTTTGAAAACCTTGCATCAACGCCTCATCATTAAATTGAATATTATAGAAAATCTTTTCTTCGTCATAAAAATTATAGGGCAAAGTAATGTACGGTTCATCCGCGCAAATTTCGCCCACAGGTTCAATAGATAAGAAAGCATAATCCCTTACTGTGAGGAGCAAGCATGCGGTACTATCGCAGTTTCTGTAAGTTAACAAATTAGATTGATAAAATACGTAAGTGGTGTCGGGAGTATCCAAAGAATCAATGTCAAAACCGTAGTGCGTATACCGGCTGCCGCGACAAACAAAATCTACAATATATCCTGTATCGGGCGGCATAATCGTAATATAAACACTGTCTATGATTGAACATTCTAATCCTGAGATAGATAAAGTGTAATATCCTTCATGACTTAGAGTTGAGTTATGGATGATGGGATCCTTGTTTTGACTTGAGAAATTCTCCGGACCTTCCCAGTGATATCCCACCTGAGCGCCCACCAAAGGAACACCAAGCAACCGAATATCATCTCCAATGCAAATATTCGTATTGGCGGCAAAAGCTACAGAGGCGCCTGATTCTAAGTTTGCAATTTTAACTCTCTGATTATCAATAGATGTGCCGCATTGATCCGTTATTCTTACAAACAAAGTTGCATCCGGAGCGCCGGCATCATAAAAAATACCGGTAGTATTTGAAGCGATAGGCACGCCGTTTAAACCAAAGAGTTCAAACTGATAAGGTGGCATTCCCGAAGTGGAATCAACAGTTACTACCACTTTTGTTACTTTGTTTATCCCGTCATCACAAGCGTAACCGTACGCATTTTTTAAAGTTAAAGCATTGTAGGCGTATGTCATGGGTTGCGAGGGGATCAAGCACGATATGTCGGTTTCGCCTAAGTAAAAGCGCATTTGATAGTTACCCGGAATAACAAGTGTTACATGATGAGTGTTGCAAATTCCGGCGCTTGGGAAAAAACCTCCTGCGACACCGGTCACTCTAAAAGAAACCGGCATAGATACGCTAAGCCCATCCCCTTTTCGTATTCTTGTTAATTTTACTTTAGGTGCATATATTTTTCCTGTACAAGTGGTTTGTATATTGAAGGTAAGTGGCTCTTCAACTTCATATCTAAAAAACTGATAATTCCTTTGCATAGTGTCACTCCTGCCACAATTATCGGTAATGTACCAGCGATAAGTTCCGGAATAGAGATCTTTGCTTTGTAAATAGATGGCACAGTTACCATCTAAAACAATAGTAAAATTGGAGTAGTTGTCTTGTGTGATATTCCAACTGTTTTGGCTATAATTATAAGTTGCACTAAAATTATAATGATTCCCATTTGGACTTGCAACAAGCTCTATCTTAGTTCCATCCGGTGGCTTTCCGTAAGAATTGTTGCATTCAGTCCAAAGCCAGCAAATATAATCATAGTCAGATGCGCTATTACATATCGGACTAAAATTGTAGCAAGGCCATTCCGTTTCCGGAGGCGGCGGAATTTGATAGTTTCCATCGATTAAAGAACAGCCATTTGCGTCATTAATTTTAACATGCAAAGTATCATCAGCTCTATCTCTGTCAACAATTCCAACCCAATTCCAACTGCGTGCATTGATAGATTCCTCTACTAAAACCTCTCCGGAAAGGCGATGTGTGACTTTACAATAGATGGGAGCCGTGAAAAATTCCCTACCACTATTAAAACCTATGGTAAGCCTCATTTTTTCTTCATCTACGCAACTTGAAACCGGATCGTAAATATTGCCTGCAAACATTACAACATGTCCCGAATAGTTTGCTCTATTCGTTGTACTACAAGCATTTTCGACACATTCTTTCACTCTGACTTGTATTTGATAGTTTTTACTCCAAAAGTCGCAGTATTTAGTAGCGGAGGTTACCGTATCAAAAATGTTCCAATTGGACGGAATGTTTTTCCAATCTTTTTCGGTTCCTCCGTCAAACGAATAGGTGTATTCCCACCAAGGAATATTTCTATGCACTTGGTCATAATAATATTTGTTAAGATCGGTAGTCGTTGCTCCAAAATTAATATTTACAATGTTATTATGATTTATATTGCTACTTGGTATTATAGAAATATTTTGGCAGGCGAAGTTTCCGGAAACGTAACTTACGTTTTCTGAAATGTCGGGCAATCCATAATCACATCCATCTTTGATTTTGAAAGTAAAATTGCCGGCAGGAAGATTTTCAATATTATAATAGTCTTTAAAGTCGGGCAAATTTCTGTCGGTTCCGGAGTTTTGGTAGGTTTCAAACGTCTCTGTTTTAAGTAAAGATGAATTTAAGTATGTTTCAATAACATAAGGAAATGCACCTCCTGTAATTTCGAATACTACCCTTCCGGTGTTTCTACAACTAAATGTTTTTCGTGTACCAATCAATCCTGCATCATTTACTTTAAAAGCTGTAGGAGCAATGTAATTTCCTGATACTGTTGTAGTCCCTTTTCTTTCTATGGGTGTTGTCGTTTGAAAAAAAGCCTGCATAACAACAGAGTAGTTTCCGCTGGATAGATTTTCAAAAACGGGACCTCCGGGACGCGGCTCTTCTGAAGTGGTGATATTTTCCACAGTATAATTAATTTGCGACAGATTGCCCACATCACTTCCTCTCAGTGTAATGGTGATGGTTCCGTTTGCAAAACATGTAGATGGTGTGGAAGAGATTTCCAAGGTAATATCTTGCCCGATAAGAGATAATGGGCAAAATAAAAAACATAGAAATAAATGTCTTAAATGTTTCATAGACTAAAAGAACGCTACAAAAACAGCAATATTTTATAGATTATCGTAATGTCGTTTCTATCTCAAACAATTTGTTTCTAAGAAGATTCAGTTCAGAAACAGGTAATGCCGAAAAATCCCCTTCAAAATTTGAAGGGGTGTCTTGCGAAGCGAGACGGGGTAGTTTATATAAACTATAGAAAATAGCAAGATTTTCCAATAATGCCCGTTCATCGCTAATATTCAGCTCGTTATTTTTAATTTTTAAAAATTGCAGGATGCGTAATCCATCCGCTTTTTCATGAAATGCACGCGTAAATTGCGGTAGCATTTTAAAATTTTTACGCAATGGACTCCATAAGTCATCGGTTTTGTATTGTTCTTTTAGAAAATGGATAAATTCAGTATTTTTATCTTCAGTGAAAAGCTCGGGGATAATGTTGTATGTTTCTTTAATTTTATCAAATAATGAATGATGGTAGATGGGGTAACTTTCCCAATTTCCGCTGTTTCCTTTAATCATGGCAGGTCCTGTGCCGAAAGGTACGCGGGTGGAAAATCGCGTAGCAGGATACACCTTTTCGGAGTTGCTATTTGAAATGGGCGTCATTTTCCGTAGTTTCTGTAAAAGATAAAAATCTTCGCCGCTACTAAGGGGTGTTATATTTCGAATTTTTCGTAGCGCTTTTACTTTCAAGGCAATGGCAGAGCCAATGGCAGTAAATGTGTAAGGAGAGTCAATGCGGTGCATGTTGATGAAATAGTTGCGCATAAAAATTTCATAACGCAAAATGGCGCGGTTGGTGCTTTCATCTTCTGTAAGTTTGTGATAATAAGGTAGAGAAAGCACTTCAATTTTATTCTGAATAAAATTTTCTCCAATAGATTGAAAATAAAACTCGCTAAATAGCGTATCGGCATCTAAACTGACAATAATATCTTCATCGTTTGCTGTTTTAAAAATTTCTTCAAACAATGTTTTCCGTGCCCAACCTACACCGTGTTCGTTATTTTTCCAGCCGTTTCCTTTAGAGGTTTTATCAATAACGTGTATGCTAAAGTCTTTAAAGTCATTAAGGAATTTAAGGAGTTTTTGGTTATTTTGGCAGATTTCTGTTTTTTCTGTATTATTCCACCAATCATCCGGCTGGTTAACACAAACATATACTAAAAAAGGGAAACTCGCTTTTTGATTAGCAATAGCAGCAAGTGTGTGTGGCAAAAAGTCCAATTCATCAAGGGCAGGGATGGCAATGTGCAGCCTCATTACGCTTCTTGTAACATCCATTTGATTTTAGAAATCAGAATATCAATGCCTTTTGCGTTGTGCCCGCCTTCAGGAATGATAATATCGGCATATTTTTTAGATGGCTCTATAAATGTTTGGTGCATAGGCTTTACAAATTTTTCATAATGTCGAATGGATTTATCTAAACCCCTTCCTCTTTCATTTACATCGCGTTGAATAATTCTGATAAGCCGCTCATCGGCTTCCGTATCTACAAAAACCTTCAAATCAAGCATATCACAGAGTGCAGAATCGGTAAATATTAAAATACCTTCTACAATAACCACCTTCCCGGGCACAATGGGAATTGTTTCTTTCTGCCGCGAGCAAGTAATGTAAGAATAAATGGGCATCTCAATTGCTTTTCCGGTTTTCAAATCATGAATATGCTTGTTTAGCAAGGAAAATTCTATCGAATTGGGGTGATCGAAATTGATTTGTTCGCGTTCTGCTTGTGTAAGGATACCATTATCTTTATAGTAAGCATCTTGCGATAAAACACACACGCTTTCATTGGGAAAGCATTTAATGATTTTTTTTACAACAGATGTTTTTCCGGAGCCTGAACCGCCTGCAATTCCAATGATATACATGATTCTATCGTTTTAGAAAAACTATAGCAATTTCTTTTTCAGCTCTTTTAGCATATCTTCGGTCATGGAAGCCAAGTTGTATTTGGGATTCCAGCCCCACTCTTCGCGGGCGCACGAATCGTCCATGCTGTTGGGCCAAGAATCGGCGATGCCTTGCTTTAAAGGATTTACATCGTACTCCATCACAAAATTGGGATAATGTTTTTTAATTTCATTGTAAATAACCTCTGGATCGAAGCTCATTGCCGTAACGTTGAAAGAGTTGCGATGGATTAAGCGCGTAGGATCTGCTTCCATTAAATCAATCGCGGCATCAAGGGCATCGGGCATATACATCATATCCATAAAAGTGCCTTTTTTCAACGGGCAAACAAATTTTTCGCCTTTTACCGCGGCGTAATAAATCTCGACGGCGTAATCTGTTGTGCCTCCGCCGGGTAAAGTTTTATTTGAAATCAATCCGGGGTAACGTACGGAACGCGTGTCCACCCCAAAACGTTTAAAATAGTAATCGGAAAGCAACTCGCCTGCTACTTTACTTACCCCATAAATTGTTTTAGGACGTTGAATGGTATCTTGTGGCGTTTTATTTGCCGGCGTTTCCGGTCCGAATGCGCCGATAGAGCTTGGCGTAAACAGCGCCGTTTTGTATTCACGCGCAACTTCTAAGCAATTGAGCAAACTTCCCATACCGATATTCCAGCCCAGCATTGGGTTTGCTTCTGCCGTTGCTGATAAAATAGCGGCTAAATTATAAATAGTGTCAATATCATATTTTTTAACAACGTCGGCAATCTCTTGTGCTTGCGTAGCATCAATTTTGCAAAAAGGTCCTCCTTCGGCAAGTTCCTCAGCCAAAGGATAGCGAAGATCCGAAGCGACTACGTGATTACCACCCAATTTATTACGTAATGCAAGCACCAACTCTGAGCCAATTTGCCCGCTTGCGCCAATAACTAAAACATGCTTCATACTTTTATTTTTTGATGCGGGCAAAAGTATATGAAAATTTGAGAATTTATATATTAAAAAAAAAGTATCTTTGCGGGCTGAAAAAACAAACATTAAAAGTTATTAACCAATATTTATTTTTTATGAGAAAAGTTTTACTAAGAACAATGTGCATAGTGCTTGTAACAGTGCTATGTATAGGGGTTAATGCACAAAAAACCCCAGTTAGCGCATCAGAAACTAGCCCGGCGGTTGCAGTTACCGTAGACAAAGTTGCCGGCGACAACCCATCGAAATCAGGAACAGGATGGTTCCCACTACAATTTAACGCTAGCGGTGATCATTTCCCAAAAAACGGCTCCACAGCGATTGCCAGCGATGGACAATTTTTTTATGTTGGTAATTGGCAACACGCAACCATCACAAGGTTGACTAAATCTATAAGCCAATCATCGGGAGTTCTTACTTTAACAAATCCAATCACCATTACGATTCCCGAGCTTCCTGTATTGCGCGCCTTAACTCACGATGGAACCCATTTCTACGCTTCAGGTGCGACCAATAAAATTTGGAAACTTGACATGACTGCTCGGGTAATTCTTGAAACGATTACTTTGCCGGAAGGAATACAAGCACGCCACTGTACTTTTGATCCTACCGCAGATGGTGGAAATGGCGGATTTTGGGTAGGCGACTGGCTTGGCTCTCCTAATCCGGATGTACTCTATTTAGTAAATAGAAGCGGTGATGTGATACGTGAGATACCGGCAGCGACCCATGGACTCACTTCTATTTTTGGAACTGCATTTTATAGTACAATGGAAGGTAATTATTTATGGACAATTGATGCGATGCGATATGCAGATGCTACAATTCGTCAGATCGACCTGGCGACAGGAATGCAAACTGCTACCAGTTTGAATCTTGTAGATTCCGGATATATCAAAAACGATGAAGCCGGCGGAGGAATGTTCATAGCCCGAAATATTATTGGTAATAAATGGACATTGATGACTCTCATACAAAATGTTTGCGTTTTGGGATGGGAATTGCCGAATTGTCCTGAAATTACCCATCTACAGGCAGAACAAATAGACTTGGATATGAAACTTACATGGGCACCCGCCGAATCCGCGGCCGGCTACAATATCTATAATGGCAATACTTTATTGGCAAACGTTACAACTCCCGAATATTTAGTTACAGGCTTAGCTCCGGGAAAACACGTATTAGGCGTAGAGGCTATTTACAATAATCATTGTACTCCGGTAAGAGTAATCGATACTATTGAGTTTATAGCAGTGGCATGCCCTACTATTACCAACTTGCAAGCAGAGCAATCTGATACGGAAATTAAACTTACATGGGCAGCGGCGCCCGGAAGCCCAATAGGTTATAGAGTTTATAATGGAAATACATTATTGACACCAACAAATATTACTACACTCGAATATTTAATTACAACAGGATTAACACTGGGAAATACTTATACATTTGGAGTAGCAGCTGTTTACAATAATAATTGTACTCCGGAAAGAGTAGAGTATACTACTACGCTTAAAAGAGCAAATCCGGTTAAAAACTTAGAAGGTACTTGTAACGAAGATGCGATAGTAACACTTACTTGGGATGCACCGGACTTAGTAGAAACTCAAGGTGAATGGATTACTCATTCAACAAGCGGATATCAAGGAGGTCTTGGAATAGGTACGATGTGGGATTGTATTTGGGCTGCCATTTGGACTCCCGCAGAATTAGACGATTTAGGCATAAAGAGCGGCCATAAAGTAGCAAAAATGAAATTTGTGCTACCACCTGTTTCTGCCGGTACTTATACGTTAAAAATCTATCAAGGGACTGAACCAACAGAATTGTACAGCAAGGAAGTAGTTTTCGATGAACTTGTTGAAGGAGCTTGGAATGAGTTTGTCATGGAAACTCCTGTAGATATCAATCCGACATTAGAATTATGGATAGGAATTCATAGCAATGTATTAGGCGGAACTCCTGCTGCTTACGATAACGGTCCTATTGTACCCGGAAAAAATAAATTGTTCCATCAAGGGGCATGGCATGATGCGGAAACGCTATTTACAAGTTTAACAGGCAACTGGTGCCTTGAAGCTTTTGTAGTGGATAAAGATGGAATTCAGCTTGAATTACAACACTATAATATTTACAGAGAGAATGTAAAAGTGGGGCAAGTTGGTTCTGGTGTTACCACCTACGAAATTGCCGACACTACCGGTATACATCTGTATTGTGTTTCAGCAGTATATAATTGGGTATATATATCAAACATAGTAGGAGCTAAAAAGGTATGCCATTCAGTTGAATGTGGCCCAGACTTAATAATCAGCATGACTGAAAATACAAAAACAGAATTCTCTATTGCTCCCAATCCGGCGAAAAATAATATCACTATTTCAGCAGAAAATAACTTCCGCAACATTGAAGTAATTAGCTTTTTGGGACAAACTGTTCTTACACAATCTAATGTCGGAAATACGACAACTTTAGACGTATCGAAACTAACGAGTGGCGTTTACTTCGTTCGTGTTATTTTAGATAATGGCACGAGTGTTGTTAAGAAATTTGTGAAACAATAGTCATTTGTAGGGGCAACACCCCTGCTGCGTTACAAAAAAGGCTCTTGCAAGAAGAGCCTTTTTTTATGTTCAGCTGAGGCGTAGCCTCAGCTGTTTCATTTAATAACTAAACTTGCTTCCACCCACAAACTCCCGCAAAATAGAAGTTCCCGGAATCATATTATCACTAATCGGTTTGAAGAAGCCCAAAAATTTGATTAATCGAATGGCTTCTGCAAACTCCGGTTCATATTCCGGCACTGCCATTAAGATAGGCATGGCGTAAGGACGCAAAACTGCCAATTCGTAAATTAACGAAGTGTTGAACATAATATCCGCATTTTCTTGATAGGGAAAAATATTTTTCTCTTCACCGTCGCGCACACTTTGCCAACGCCTCAACGTGTCTAATGCAGAGTATCCGCGATAATTAAAGTCGCGAATAATTCTTCTAATTAATCGAGTATCGGTGGTTGGAATCGGATTTTGACTATCCACGGAAAGCGAGGTAAGTGCCGAAACAAATATTTTATATTTAACATCTTCTACAATAGAGGCGGTTAACTTAGGATTTAAACAATGAATGCCTTCAATAACTAAAATCGAATTTCCTTGCATTGCCACTTTCTTGCCTTTCCACTCTTTTGTTCCCAATTGAAAGTTAAACGTAGGAAGTTCTACTTCTTCGCCTGCGAGCAGCCTGTCTAAAGTTTCATTAAATAATTTTAAATCAATTGCTTCTAAGGCTTCAAAATCATAATTTCCATTTTTATCCCGTGGTGATTCTTCACGTTCCACAAAGAAATCATCCACCGAAATTTGCACAGGGTGATAGCCAATTACGCCCAATTGCACGGAAAGTCGCTTGCAAGAAGTTGTTTTTCCCGAGCTTGACGGACCGCTAATGAGCACCATTTTCGCCTCTTTACGATGAATTTCATCTGCCACATTTGCCCACACTTTTTCTTGAAGCGCTTCGGTAGTAAGAATGAGTTCGCCCACTTGCCCGGAGTTAATTTTTTCGTTTAAATCATAGATATAAGGTATATTTAACTTATTGCTCCATTCTTTAAACTGTTTGTATACATGAAACAACTTGGACATTTTCCGGGTTTGCGGAATAACATCCGGTCGCTTGCGATTGGGAATTTTTAATAATAACCCATGTTCGTACAACTCTAATCCGTAGAGTGTTATATAGCCTGTGGAAGGAAGTAAACTACCATAATAGTAATTAACCGCATCACCTAATTGATGAATAGTGAGATACATCTTATTTGTTTCACTAAAAATGGATTTTTCTTTTTCAAAACCTTGTTTTTTAAAAACTTCAATAGCTTCATTATAAGGAACTTCTTTACGAACAAAAGGAAGATTTGCAGCAATAAGCTCATCCATCTTGTTTTTTATTGCCAACAGTACCGACTCATTGATGGGGTGGTGTATATTTTCAATTTCACAATATTTACCTCCTGAAATGGAGTGTAAAATATTGAGTTTTGCTCTCGGATAAAGCGCTTTAATAGATGCAAATAAAATAAAATAGAGCGAACGTGTGTATACGCCGATGCCATACGATGAGGTAATGTCAAAATACTTAACACAACAAGGCTTATGTGCTTGATATTGTAATGAGCGTACTTGGTTGTTAACCAGCGCACCCAAAATGGGGTAGGGGAGTGTAATATTTTCGTTTTTGGCGACTTCCAAGAGAGAAGCGCCGTATTCAACCTCTATGGCTTTGTTTAGATTTTCAATTGTAATGAACATAACTTTAATTTAACTTGGCAAAAAAAGCTATTTTTTGTTAAGTAATGATAATTCAAAAAATATTCTACTTTTGCAGGTTATTTTTTGACATTTTTATAATTATTAATTATGAATTATTTTATTTACGCTTCTTACATTGCACTATTGTTTTGCTTAACAATGTGTTTCATACAGTTTTTTCGCCTCATAAAATTAGGCGCTCCTAAAGATTTATCTGAAAAATCGGGAAATGTAACTGCTGGTGTCATCTATTCTAACACAGGCGCGATGTCGCCGTTGCAAAAAGAATCGGCATATAAACATTTGCCTACTTATGCTGCCGGCATATTGTTTCATATTGGCTCTTTTATTGCCTTATTTTGCTTTTTGGTTTTAATTCTTGATGATATCATTCCTTATGCAGCTTCGAGGTTTTTCTTTCAACATACTTTAATTTCTTCATTGATTGCACTATATTTATTAATCAGTTCATGCTGTGGAATCGGCTTAATAATCAAACGTATAGTGTCTAAAAAACTACGCCCTATTTCTCATGCGGATGATTATATCTCTGTCGTTTTAGTTACATTATTCCATTTAATCTCCGCATTATTGTTCTTTATATATGCTTTTCACGCATGTTTTCATAAATATTTTTCTACAGAGGCGCATAGCGGCATTATTTGCGCCTATTTCTTTGTAGCTACACTATTGTTTCTATATCTGCCTTTTGGTAAGCTAAAGCACGTAGTGTATTACTTTGCAGCGCGTTATCATCTGGGATTCTTCTATGGCAGGCGCGGCACATGGCCACCAAAAAAATAACCATTCCTGTGAATGGTATCCGATATATTTACAATGTTTCAAAAAAATAATTGCACTACAATTTTTTTTTACTTAAAAAAGTTTAAAGTGACCAAATATTTCAATATTTGTGTATTTTTGCGCGTGCTTTTTGGGTGGCCAATAAGCATTGATTTGGAAAGACAAAAATTAATTATAAAATGAGGCGAAACCCGAAAAGCCATACGAGTAGGGGAAAACTAATATAAAAATCTTATGAAAAGAAATTTATTCAATCTCATCGCAGTCGCAGTATTATTGTTTGTAGCGGCTGTTGCCTGTAACAAGGAAAAACGTGCTGAAAGCGTAACCCTCAGCGCAGCCAGTTTAGCACTTGACATCGGCGATTCGACAGTTTTGAGAGCAACTGTGTGGCCAGGCGATGCTGTTAACAAAAGTATAAAATGGAATAGTGACAATTCGAGTGTAGCTACAGTAAATGACAGAGGGGTAGTAACCGCAAGAGGTGCAGGTACGGCAAAAATTACCGTTACTACGGTAGATGGTGGCCACCAAGCAACTTGTGTGGTTACAGTAGCGGCGGATCCGGAACCTCCGGTAATAGTTATGATAGAGGTAAAGACTAATGCTTTTTTCTATATGGGCTGTACAGATGGCGAGTGCCCTACGGATGGCAGAGAATCACCTACTCATTACGTACAATTAACAAAAGATTATCAAATAGCTAAATACCCTGTAACTCAAAAAGAATGGGTCGCTGTTATGAGATACAATCCAAGTCACTTTCAAGGTAATGATTTATTGCCTGTTGAAAATGTTACTTGGGCTGAAGTAGAGGAGTTTTTAGAAAAATTAAATGCAATTACCGGCAAAAACTACCGGTTGGCTACAGAAGCAGAATGGGAATTTGCAGCACGCGGAGGTAAGCAAACCGAAAAATTCAAATTCAGCGGCAGCAATGATCTTAACGATGTTGCTTGGCACCAAGGAAACAGCGGCGGTAGAACTCATCCTGTTGGCTTAAAAAAAGCAAATGAATTAGGAATTCATGATATGAGTGGTAACGTTTGGGAATGGTGTAGCGATCTTTATGGAGCTTATCCGATGGCGGACATAACACAGGTTGACCCAACAGGACCTACAATAGGCGGCTATCGCGTAGCCCGTGGCGGTAGTTGGAAAGATTTTGAAGTATCTTGCCGTGTTTCGGCTCGTTATGAACCAAGAGCAGTAAACCACACTACCCATTTAGGCTTCCGTTTGGCACATGATGCTGAATAATACAGGAACATAATCTGTTCTTAAGAAATTAATTATTTATAGTACCAAAATATACGACCCCATTCGGGGTCGTATGTCATTTATATTTGTTTTTATGTAAATTCGCTGCTGAATTGTTCTGATATGGAATTTCATATAATCAATTCGCAGAAATATGTATTGTAACCCATAATGTTTATGAAAGAGATTCATTCCGAACAAGTTGAAAAAGCGCTTTCTGTTTTAAAAGAAAATAAAGACAGTAAACTAATTACACATTTGAATGCGTGTGTGCATTGTGGATTGTGCGGCACGAGTTGCATGTATTATTTAGCCACAGACGACCCGAAAATGATGCCGGCTTATAAAGTAGATATTGTTGCCTCTATTTATAGAAGATACTGCACGGTTTTTGGTAAAGTTTTGCCGTCGTGGGTTCATGCACGGGAAATTAATGAACATACGGTAGGGGAAATGGTAGATGCACTGTTCGGTTCTTGCACCATGTGCGGGCGTTGTGTGAAACATTGCTCCATTGGTGTGGATATTCCGTATGTTGTGCGCGTGGGGCGCATGATGCTCGCAGCGTTAGATTGCGTGCCGGAATCACTGCAAGCTACCGTGAGTGCTGCCATTGAAACCGGCAATAATATGGCGATTTCTACTCCGGAATTTGTGGATACCATTCAATGGATGGAAGAAGAATTGCAAGATGAGTTGAATGATTTGGAAGCCAAAATCCCGTTAGATGCACCGGATAAGAAATTGCTTTATACGCTTAATCCGCGCGAGCCAAAGTTTTTTCCGCTGTCTATCAGTGCGGTTGCTAAAATTTTTTATGCGGCTAAAGAAAGCTGGACAATTTCAACGGCAATGTACGATATTACCAATTATGCCTTTTTTTCAGGAGATACCGAAAAAGCGCGTACTATTGCGCAACGTTTGATTGATGAAATGCAGAAAATGGGTTGCGAAACGTTAGTGTTGGGTGAATGTGGGCATGGGGCGCGGGCTGTGCGGTGGGAAGCGCCCAACTGGTTAGGTATTACATTCGATTTTAAAACATTGAACTTGGTTGAACTCCTGGGAATTTACCTTCGCGAAGGTCGCATTAAAGTTGATAAATCATTAAATAGTAAGATTTTTACCATTCATGATCCTTGTAATATTTCTCGAAACGGCGGGTTAGTGAATGAATTGCGTTTTGTGGTTAACCAATGTGTAGAAAATATAGTAGAAATGAACCCGCATGGCGAAGATTCGTTTTGTTGCGGCGGCGGCGGCGGTCAACTCGCCATGAGCGAATACAATGAACGGCGGTTAAAAACAGGCAAAATAAAAGCCGACCAAATTAAAGCCACCGGCGCACAAGTAGTAATTACGCCTTGCCATAATTGCGTGGATCAGCTTATGCAACTTAACTCGACTTATAAATTGGGTGTGCAAATAAAAACGGTGGCAGAGGTTGTGGCGGATGCGATTGTAATTTAAAGATTTAAAAAATTAATAATACAAAATAATTATGAAAAAAATCTTATTTCTTATCGTAACAATAACTTTATGCACCTCTTTACTGGCACAAATCCAAGTTAACAATGCAAAACATCAATCTCTTCCTTTAGATGTGGAACAGCCAATATTTTACACCGGTACCGAGCTTCAAACAGAGGGAACTCCGATGCTCCGTACCAGTCCTATATTTACAAATAGTAATTTCTACATGCAGATTGGTGAAACTAGTTACACCTCATCCACTAATAGTAATGCGCGTAATACTATTGGCTTTAATCCCAAATCTTTAAACGGATCAGCCGTATGGACTATGGGAATAAACGCTAACACTCGCGGAACAGGTATTAATTATTACAATGCTAATGTAAATGGGTGGGGTCCTATCCCGGATATAGCAACCGGTAGAATTGAAACCGTAGCAACCGGTTGGGGAGCACACGGGTTTACTAATGGAGGTGAAGTTGTAGTAGCGCATAATGGTACTACCGGTTTGGTTGTGAATACAAGAGATAATTGGGGACAAGGGAGTTGGCAAGAGTCTATCCTTTTTGGGCCAAATTATCTTTTAAATGGAGTACCTAGTACAACAACTCTTTGGCCTACTATGATAACTAACGGGAATACAGTACATTTGGTTTGTGTTACAGACCAATGGCCTACAGGCACACCATTTCCTCAGAATTATGAACCAAATCCGAATCTTCCTCCTCATGGATACCTTGGTTTTCCAACACTTCCATTATATTATCGTTCTACTGATGGTGGAAAAACATGGGAGGAACCCCGAGATTTTAGAGAATATGGAATGACCAATTTTGAATGTTTTAGAGTTTCGGCAGATAATTATGTGCTCGCAGTAAGAGGCAATCACGTAGCTTTACTTTATCATAATCAAATAGGATTTATTAATTATATGGAATCTCGAGACGGTGGTGATACATGGGAAAAGAAAACAGTGTATGACAACGGTATGGTTTTTGCACAAATTGAAAAATTGGCTGAACCAAGGTTGGTTCCCACAACTGCTTCTATTTACATTGACGAAAACCACAAAGTACATGTAGTCTTTAGCGCGCAATGCCGTGCTAAAAACGCAGGCACTCTCGGAGTAAATTATTGGGGATCGCTTCCTGTGGGTATGATATATTGGAATGACGACCAAGATGCAATTAACTGGCAAGATATTAGAGGATGGTCGAGCGGAACGACCTTAATAGATTATAACTGGGAGGAGTATCCCGGCTATATTCCTGTGCCCTCTGTTATGGGATTAGATAAATACTATCTATGGAATGGAGGACCTCAATATAATCCAAATCAATTTAATAACTTAGGATGGGCAATTTATCCAAGAATTCTTGCTAAAAATGAGAGAGTATATGTGGCTTACCAGTCTCCGTTAGATTATCCTTTTTCTTTTAATCCTACGAATACTTTTTATAGAGGAATATTTATCACTGTTTCTGATGATTACGGTGAAACATGGGATGTTCAAAACAATACAAGTTGGATTTCTTACCATCATGATTTTATGTGGGCTGATTGGAGTAATTACATCCATCCAACTTATACTCCCGAAGGGGAACCGATATATCATCCCAATAGTATATCTATATGGATGCTTTCAGAAAATGCTTACCCCGCAATGAGTTATAATTATAAAGGGAGTTTGTTTATGTTACAATGGATGAATGATTTTTTTCCTTTCGTCTCATCTTATACGATGGATCGGGTACCTATATTTACTTTTGTTCAAGATTTAAGGAATATTCCGGCATATAAAAACATTCAAGAGGTTTATAAGGGATTGTGGAATGGTATGGACCCCGGAATTGTATTCCCTCCGGAAGCTTGCGAAAGACCTACCGGACTTACCGGAATCTATGATGGAGAAATTGTTGCTATTCATTGGGTAGAACCTGAATATATGCCGGAACCTTTATTAGGATATAATGTTTTTCGAGATGGAGTTAAATTAAATGAATCACTCATAATAGAAAACTTTTATATCGATGAAAACTCCGATATTGGAACATATCGCTATCAAGTATCAGCCGTGTATGAGAATTGTGAATCGAATTTGACGTATGGAGTTACTGTTTATATTGCTCAACTTTGCGAAAAACCGGTAGAACTTTCCGGAATCGCTGATGAAAGCGATGCTGTGATCACATGGAGCGTGCCTGAAAATATTGATGGCGTTTTAACCGGATATAATATTTATCGTGATGAAGTGAAAATTGCTACAACTTCACCTGTTGTAAGGAAATACATAGATAAAAATCTTGATGATGGAACCTACGTTTATCAAGTAAGCGCTAAATATGCGCATTGCATAGAATCGGAATTGACTGCCGGAGAAACGGTTGTAATAATCGCGCCGCAATTATGTGAAAAGCCGGTAGAACTTTCCGGAGAAACTATAAAGAATAATATTCATATTAATTGGGAAAAACCGGTAAATATTGATGGCACTTTATTAGGATATAACCTTTATCGCAATGATGATAAAATTAATAACACACTAATAACCACTACAAATTATACTGATGAAAACCTTGATATTGGAACTTACCTCTATCAAGTATCAGCGGTATATAGGCATTGTGAATCGGAACTGACGAACGCAATTATGATGGGGGTATTAAATACTAACGATTTTGAAATAGACTCTTTTCAAATATTCCCGAATCCTGCTAACAGCGAGGTTAATTTTAAAGGTAATGGACTGAATCGCATAGAAATTTACGATGTGCAAGGACGCAAATTAACTGAACATGCTAATATAACAGACAATTTGCAAATTAACGTGGCTAAATATGAAAGCGGCGTGTATTTTGTAAAGATGTACTCGGAAACGAATCAAATAGTTACCAAACGATTAATAATTATAAAATAGTCATATATTATGAAAAGATTTTTCCTTTTAATTTTCTTGTCATTATTCATTTCCAATCTTTTCGCCCAAGAAATGACCTATTCCCATTTACGCGATGGAAACGGTATTTCTATTAATTTAGAGTTGAAATCATACAACATTAATTCTTTAAGCTATAAAAACGAAGAGATGCATGAAGTTGCTTTATCAGGTATCTTTATTCCTAATGATGAAGGAATGCCTAATCTACCTCGAATCAGCAGACTTGTTGCGATTCCTAAAGGCGCTGAGGTTAAGATTTCTATTAAAAATATGGAAACGCAAAGGCTTGAAAATATCAACATCGCGCCGGCGCTGAGAATTCAACCCATTCCGGAAATACCTGTGGCGGACTATGTAAAAAATGAAAAAATCTATTCTACAAATGCCTTTTATCCGCAAAATCCAGTGGAGGTTTCCGAAATTACCAATTTGAGAGGCGTTAATGCTGTTGTTGTAGGCATTACCCCATTCCAATTTAATCCGGTAACTAAAGAATTAATCATCATTAACAACATTGAACTCGAAGTTGAATATATCGGCGGTTCAAACGAATATGGTGATCCAAAATACCGCTCACCATGGTTTGACCCGATACTAAAACACGCATTGCTTAATTATGAAATGCTTCCGGATGTTACCTATAGAGGCAAAAATTCAGAAGATAGGGAAGGTTGTGAATATCTGATTATTATTCCCAATAGAAATGATTTTGAATCTTACGCTGAGCAAATTAAAGAATTTAGAACCAAACAAGGCATTTTTACAAAAGTGATGAGACTAGATGAAATGGAGGTTACCAATACAGATCAACTAAAAGCTTACATCCATAATGCTTATAAATTTTGGGATATTCCGCCGGTTGCCATATTGCTTATGGGCGACCACCATACGGACATGTCTGTGGGAATACCCGCCGAAGTTGTACCACATCCTTATGTCGGTAGCTGTATTTCTGATAACCAATACGCTGATGTTACGGGAAATCTGTTACCCGATATCATTACCAGCAGAATGGCTGCCGAAACGGAGGAACAGATGGCAGTTTTGGTAAGCAAGTTTTTGGAATATGAAACACAACCGTGCATGGATCCGGACTTCTATCAGAATCCGATTACGGCATTAGGCTGGCAAACGGATCGTTGGTTTCAAATATGCACGGAAGCAATATCCGGATATTGGCGCCAAACCGGGAAAACGCCAACTAAAATAAGTGATATAAATTCAGGTGTTCCCGGCGCAATATGGTCGTCCGCACAAAATACAGAAGAAGTAGTGAATTATTTTGGTCCGAATGGTCTCGGATATATTCCTGAAACTCCGGTTGAAGTAGGCGGTTGGGACGGCGGCACGGCGGCCGATGTGGTCAATGCGGTTAATACCGGCTCTTTTGTTTTACTGCACCGCGATCATGGCTATTATGCCGGCTGGGGAGAACCGGCTTTTACAATTCCTAATATCAGTCAGCTTACCAATGTGGGCAAAATGACTTATTTGTTCACAATTAATTGCCAAACAGGACAATTTAATTATCCCATCCCTTCTTTCGGAGAAGTGTTTCATCGCTATACTTATCAAGGACAAAATGCAGGTTGTGTGGGTTTTATAGGACCTACGGAAATTACCTATTCTTTTATAAATGATGCTTACGTTTGGGGAATGTACGATTTTTATCACCCTGATTTTTTACCTGACTTTGGTCCTTCTTACGGACCCGATAACGGACCTTATGTTGGATATTCAGCTAATTGGATGCCTGCTTTTGGAAATGTTGCCGGAAAATATTTCCTGTATCAAAGCAGCTGGCCCTTTAATATTGAAGATAAAGATATTACCTATCACATGTTTACCGCGCATTCGGATGCGTTTTTAAGGCTTTTTACGGAAGTTCCGCAAACGCTTAGTGTAAGCCATGCGGAAGCGACTTTAGCCGGTAATTCAAATTTTTATATTACAGCCAACGAAGGCGCACTGATTGCACTTACGGCAATGATAAACGGAAATCTTGAAATTTTGGATGTTGCCATTGCAACAGGCGAAACGCAAGCCATGACGATACCTACCACTCTAATTCCCGGAACAGAAATAAACGTAGTTGGTACCGGACAAAATTTCTTGAGATATGAAGAAGTTGTTTTGGTGATTCCGGCAGAAGGTCCTTACGTGGTTCCTACTGCTTATAGTGTTGTAAATGAAGAAAAATTAACTTACATTTCTCAAAACAGCGAAATAACTATTACATTGAAAAACGTAGGCTCCGATCCCACAACAGAGCAACTTACCGTTACCATCTCCTGCGATGATCCGCAACTGACCATTGACAACGGAATTGCCCAAGTAGCAAACATTATGAATTCCAATGAAATAACAACCGCTAATTTTAATGTTACGGTAGCTCATAGTATTCCCGATAATAAGACTTTCCTTTTAACGGTAACTGTAACAGAAGGCGGTACTGCAACATGGGAAAGCAAAATACCGGTGAAGGCTTATGCTCCGAAATTTTCATTTGAGAAACTTTTGGTGAATAATATTGAAGGTGCAAAATTGGAAGAGGGTGCCATAGTTACGCTTACTGCCGTGGTTAAAAATACAGGTCGTGCAGATGCATACGCTGTAGTAGGTGATATTGAAAACGGCGAATTTATTACGCTCATTTGCGATGAGGCAAACCGGGCAGCCCAAGATTTGCCTGTCGGAGAAAGCATAAATTTGAACTTTATCATTTTTACCAACCCGTCTATGCCTTTTGGTTATGAGGCAGCTTTCAATCTCTTGCTCTCTGCTCAATATGGACTTTCGTTTTCGGCGCCATTTAAAATATTATCTTCCGATTATTGTGTTCCGGGTTTAACCGTTTGCGGAGGCTATAAATTTACGTCCGTTCAATTAGTTAAAACATCCGATCAATCTGTTTTAATAAACAATACCAATAGCTCCTGCTCGCCAACCGGATACCAGGATTATACCGACATCGTAGCCACATTAATCCCCGGCGAGCAATATACCATTAAAGTAAAGACCACGCAGCGCAATAATAACATAAGCGGATGGATGGACTTGAATGGGAGTAAAACGTTTGACGCTACTGAGCAACTTATTAGTTTCGTTAGTGTTAATCCTAATACGGAGTATTCGCAAACATTTACAATTCCTCAAGATGCGCTTCCCGGAAAATATTACTTCAGGCTTCGTACTAGAAGAAACCAAATGCCCGAACCATGTAACGCGTACACTGACGGACAAACGCACGATTATATCGTTATTATTCCCGAAATTTATCCGCGTGTTCAAAATGTGTTAGCCACATTAAACGGAACCAATATTACCATCAATTGGGAGGCACCGAATGGAGAAACGCCTGTGGGCTACAACATTTATCGTAACGATAACCGTTTAAACACTTCTCTTATAACTACCACAAATTTTACAGAAGAAAACGTTTCCGATGGTATTTATTTTTATAGTGTAACCTCCGTGTATGCCGGCAACAAAGAATCGGTTCCGGTAATCTCAAATTTTATTTGCCAAGGATATACGCCACCTCAATTATGCGGCAAACCTGTCAATTTGCTGGGAGTTTCAGCGGCAAACACAGTTTTTATCAATTGGAACAGACCGAAATATGTTGATGGGATTATATTGGGCTATCATATTTACCGCGACGGCTCAAGAATAGCTGAAACCGCCCCCACTGTAATTGAATATCGTGACGAAGGACTTGCCAACGGAACATACTCCTATCAAGTATCTGCTGTGTATGAACATTGCGAAGAATCAGAATTAACAAGCGCTATTCCCATTCTCGTAGGCGTAGGCATTAATGAAACTCAACAGGATTCTTACCAATTATTTCCAAATCCTGCTACCGAAGAAGTTACCATTAAAGGCGAAGGACTTAACCATGCTGAGATCTACGATATTACCGGAAGAAAATTATCCTCTCATCCTCTTATTCCCTCATCTTCTCATCAAAAAATTGATATTTCATATCTTAATTCCGGTGTTTATTTTGTAAAAATGTGTTCGGAAAATCAACAAATGGCTATCAGAAGGTTAGTGATTATGAAATAATAAATTTTTCAATGATAAATGTGAGGCGGTATCACAGATACCGCCTTTTGTATATTATTTTTTGTATTTTTGAAGCGATTTTTTAACCAAATTTTAAACTATGAAAAAAATTATCTTTCTTTTCTTTTTTAGCGTGTTTTTTATTGGAGTATATGCGCAAATAGTAAGGCCTACCAATTGGGAATTAACAAGAAATCCCGGCACTACAAATTTACATTTTCTAGGCACTACCGACTGTAAGCCTATCATTTTTAAGACGCGAAACATGGAACGCATGCGGCTATCGCAAAATCATTCTTTTTTAGGAATAGGACTTACAGATCCTCAAGCTCCGTTGCACGTACACCATCAGCTTGATGAAATGCCATGTGGAGAGATTATTATTGTGGACGGAGATGGAGATTCTACAAGCGTTCGCAGCACATCGATGTTAGGTAGAAAGTTACTACAACTAACTACCCCTGAAACGGGCTTTGCTAATCACAACGGATTTAACATTTTTTCCAATGCTGCCAAGGATGTTATTTTAAGGCAACAGGAGCAAGGTAAATTTTTTATAGAGGGACCCGGCGGTGGTTTAACCATTGCGCCAAATGGGAACATTGGGATAGGCATAGGAAACCCGGAAACCAAGCTGCATATAAATCACACGGCTACTTTTGATTATAGCTTTGCTGCTCTGATTAACATTAATCGAGATTTAACCAAAGCACTTGCGGTAAGAAACACAGCTACAAACGAGGAGGTTTTCGTACTTTATGGAAACGGTGTATTAAGTACGAAAAAAAATATTTACAGAAAAAATTGAAATTTCAATGAATTGTGTGGGCAATCATTGGTACGACCACGTTTTCTATCCGGATTATGAGCTCCGCCCTTTATCTGACTTGGAACAATTTATCAAAGAAAATCACCATTTACCAGAAATACCCTCTGCCAAGGAAGTACAAGAAAACGGGATTGATCTTGGCAGTATGCAAGGCAAACTCTTGCTAAAAATAGAAGAGCTTACACTTTATACCATTGAACAACAAAAACTGATTGAAGCATTGGAAAAACGCCTGTCCGAACTTGAGAACATGAAAGGAGGGCAATAATGAAAAATAAGATAATTATATTATTCTTGCTGTTGCTTTTCACTTGCGGTATGGCACAACAAGTAACTATTAAAGGCAAGGATTTTTATATGGGAAATGAAAAATTTTATCCTGTAGTGATGAATTTTAGTGTAAATGTTGTGAATAATAACGGAAATTACTATCTTTCTGCCGACCATGGCTACGGACCCACCAATTTTTATGAATGTAGCAATACCATAGATTGCAGCGCCCAACTTTTGGAGCATTTTAATTATTTAGCAAGCATAGGATTTAATACAGTGCGTATAGTGGGCTTAAATCCTCACTATCGTCCTAAATATACTTCTTTAGATGGACTTAACTTTTTGGTTAAAAATCCACTTAGCCCTATTGGAAATAGCTGGATTCATCTGGAGCTTTCAAACCCCTCAGATCCTACTTTGCTTACTGCTTTATCTGCTTATGATAAAATATTAGAATTAGCCGATGCTGCCTCTCTTAAAGTTATCCTGCTTATGAAAGGTGAGAAAACACATTGGGATGACACGGAAGTTGAATTGAGAAAGACTTTCCTTGAAGTTGTTGCTTCGCATCTTCATAACTCAAATTATAGTAGCGCTTTATTGGCTTATGATTTAGTTAATGAACCCGATTACCATATTGAATTTGATAATGTAATTACTTTTCCTAAAACAAAACAGCAAGCCTGCGAAATCATTTCCACATGGTACGATGCGGTTAAAACCAACGCTCCGCATCATCTTGTAACCATTGGAAATTGCGGCATGGATGATATTTTTTCATTTGACCCCTCTATTTTAAAAGTGGACTTTAACTCTTTGCATTATTATCCACGTTTTAAACCTTATGAAAATAAAGCAGACCCAAATACTCAGGAATTGGCAAGGCAAAGAACGCTCAATGACTTGTACTGGTTTAATCAGGCGTCTATAGTACCTTGGATTGTTGGAGAAACAGGTTTTAGAGCAAGAGCAACACCGGGCAACCACGAAATGGATGGTACGCTTAATGATATGGGAGACTTTGTTACCTATTCTTTAAACAGCGTTTGCAATTGTGGCGGCAGTGGCTACAGTTGGTGGCAATATCAGGATTTGAATTGGGGAGTTTGGGGCGGTTGTTCTTTCGGATTGCTTGAACATGGCGCTGTTCCTCCCACCGCAGAAAAACAACCTGCCGTAGATAACTTTAGAAACTACGTACCGGGTGTTACCGGCATTTGCCCCGTAGATAAAAGCGACCTCTTTGACGAAACCAAAACTTACTACAACCTGTACAAATACACAGCGCCGGACAATTTAAAACTTACCCGCCATGTGGTTGACCAGGATGGAACCCCCATTAGGGATGCGGTGGTAAGGGTAGCTACCTTTTTGGGAAAAGATTCAGTAGTCATGATAATAAATGGTATGCCGAAAGACACTACAGTTGATCGCTGGAGCGCGTATTACACCCATACGGATGTAAACGGAAAATTTATAGCCATACCCTGTACTACGCAATATGGTTTTACAGGCAAACCTCAGAATATAATTCCAGAAATTCATGACCTCAGAATTTCTGCAGCAGGCGCGGAAGTAAAAAGTTATGATAATAATATATGGGTAATTATTCCCGATACCATTAAATTAAATAAAATTAAAGATAATGTTATAGTATCGGGCGAAACAGTATTAAGTGGGCATGTGAAAATTTATAAAGGCAGGAAATCATTAACGGTTTTAAACACAACGGTCAATCCGGGAGCTTGGGTAGATTTTACTTCACAAAAATCAATTACCTTGCTCTCAGGGTTTACTGCAAGTGCAGGAAGTTCTATTGTGAATATTTATATTGCCCCGCCGGATTGTAATGATTTGGCATTCCAATCATCAAAAAAGAGTATTTCTCTTGTTCCAAAGAATAACATTCCTGAAATTGAAAAACCTGAAGAACTTAAAGAAATTATGCTTTCATTTGAAAATAATACTTTTAAAAACTACATTTCTGTTTTTCCCAATCCGGCGAACGGTACCGTAACCATTCAATTCTACAGTAATATTACAGATGCTTCATTAAGCCATATAAAACTCTACGACATCTTTGGAAGAACTATCTTTACGATTTCTCCAAACTGTACCTCTTATCTCCTTGATGTTTCCAAATATTCCAAAGGAGTTTATTTTATTGAGGCAAAAGATAAAACCTCAACTTATTATTAAAAACTAGTTATTCAATAATTAAAATTAAAAGTCATGAAAAAGAAAATTTTATTAATAGGAATATCCATGATGATTTGCATGGCAAGTGTATTTTCACAAGACGAAGGTACTGAGCCGATTACATGGAGCATAAAAAATGACACCCTTACTATTAGTGGCAATGGAGTAATGCCTGATTTTGGACCACCTCATTCGGGGGGCGCACCACCTTGGTATGCGGCTTCTGGTTCAATTAAAATCATAATAATAGAAAACGGAATATTAAATATTAGTAGCTATGCTTTTAATTTACATAATGTATTATCGTCTATTAATATTCCAAGCAGTGTTACAAGAATTGGATCTAGGGCTTTTTTTATGTGTAGTGGTCTTACAAAAATTGAACTACCAAATAGTCTTACAACAATTGACGCTCTTGCTTTTGAGAAAAGTGCCCTTACTTCCATTACTATTCCAAATAGTGTTGCAAGTATTGGTAATGCCGCCTTTTACGATTGCAAAAAACTTACTTCTATTACTTTTCCGAACAGTATAATAGAATTTGGGGCTGGAGCTTTTGATGAGTGCGGCCTTGCTTCTGTTATCAATCTTAATCCTGTTCCATATTCCATTAATCCTTTAACTTTCGGTTATTTGAATTTGAGTACAATTACACTCAATGTTCCTATGACTTCCGTTTCCGCCTACCAAAACGCCGATGTATGGAAAGAGTTTAATATTGTAGGCATAGAAATAGGAGTAAAAGATATTGAAGAGCCGGAGCCTATTATTGTTATCTATCCCAACCCCACTACCGGCACGTGCAGTATTACCATACCGGAGGAGTTTTTGTATGAGAGCAGTTTAACCTTATTTATTTATGATAATATGGGCAGGTTGTTGCAACAAATACCTATAGACACCGGCACCGAGAATTATAGCTTGCAATTGAAACATAAGGCGGCGGGGGTCTATCCGGTGGTATTGAGTAATGGGAGGAAGAGTTATAAGGGGAAGATTGTGTTTCATTGAGGCAAACCGTCATAAAATCTGAATTTTCGTCACAAAAGCGCCTTTTGCGGTTTCTATTTTCATCAAGTAAATGCCCGTTTCGATGCCTGAAACAGGAAAAACATACGAAGCGGCGTTAGGATGCGCTGTTTTTACTATCGCGCCCAGCAAATTAATCAATTCAATTTTGTGCAAAAATGAATCTGCCTCTATCGTTAGGGCGCTTTCTTGTAACACAGGATTAGGGAATATTTTCACCTTAAACCTCTCCAATTCAAGCGTTGCTACAGTATCAAAGATAACAACGACAATATATCCTTCTTTTAACATTTCATCACTTCCGTCTTCATTGGTTACCGTTAATTTTACATCAAAAATACCTGCATTTTCGTATAAAATTATAGGATTTTGCTCGATACTCGTTTCCGGCGTTCCACCCTCAAAATACCATTCCCAAGTAGTGGCATTTTCCGATAGATCAATAAAATGAGCCATGTTGCCTTCTTCAATTTCTGTAGCATCGGCTTCAAAATTTGCTACCGGAAATTCGGGCAATATAATTACGGTGATATAATTTTCTTTTATAATAGAATCTTTTCCGAAACTATTTTCTACCACTAATTTTACGTCAAACGTTCCTGTAGTTTCGTATAAAATGGTCGGATTTTGCTCGATACTCGTTCCCGGTGTTCCGCCTTCAAAATGCCATTTCCATGAAGTAGGAGCATACGACGATTGGTCTGTAAAAGTAATCTCCGTATAAACAGGAATAGTAGTTGAATCAGCAACGAATTTCGGTTGTGGCGGAGTTGATGCAACCAATTCAATATTTTGGATTATTGTTTGACGGTCTGAAACCGTAATCTGCACTGTTTGAGAAATGTAACCTTCTGCAGAATAGGTAACCGAATAAGTTCCTCCTTTTATCGGGCGGGCGTAGTAACCTACGCGAGGGTCGGTCATTACAAACGAATTATCTTTATCATGGCTATTAATAAACACTTTTGCATGAAGAGGCAATCCGTTATTCGCATCAGTTACGGTTCCGTGAATGCCGTATAAAGCTTGTTGCGTATAATTCAAAAATGAACGATAGTTATAATTCCAAAAATTAGGCAATTGTGATGGTGACGGGGTTTTAGTATTAGAAATTTCCAAAGTAAATTCGCGGTTATGATCATAATAAGTGGTGTAATCCTGACGGGATCCATAAATAACCGTCCAATCTGCTCCATTTGTAATGCCATTATTAAAAGCTCTCATATATGTTGAGGGCGCATGCGCATGTACCGTATCGGCATACTCACGGCAAACAAGCTGCCACCAATTGTCATCAGCATGGCGCGTATAAGTGTTATCCCATGGATAGTTACAGGTTTCGATACCTCCATGAATATTAGCGCCCAACACAAAAGCTTCTGTTTCCTGTAAATTCATAAAAGCTATTGTCTCTTTTTGCCATGCACCACCCGGATTATTTCCGGCAACCCAATCTTTATAATTACGGTTTAAATCAAAATTATTTGCGTTATTACGCCTTGCGCCTGAGGGCCAAAATGTTCCGTCGGGGTTTGCCAACGGATTGATCCAAATTTCCGAATTATCTAATAGATGAGTAATTCGCTCATTTGTGCCATAATTACTTAATAAATAATCAATAAAACGAAGCATTAACACATAACCGGTGAGTTCGTCGCCGTGCATAGAGGAACTCCAAAATATTTGAGGTTCAGCTTCGCGAACATGAACGTTACTGCTAATAACACATGCCAAGAGTTTTCTATTTTGAACGGAGGTGCCAAACTCCACCACACGGCAAAGATCCGGATTCTTGCTTGCAAATTCCTCCATTTCAGATAAATATTGATTGTAAGTGGGATAATAGTTCCAATCATTTCTATTCTTTTCCGTATCCTCCATCATGTTTAGCTCTTCGATCGTTAAAACAAGCCTTTCAACGATTTCGTAAGGAATGTTTAGCGTTAGGAACTGCATAAATTCTTCGGGGTTGGTGTAAGCAGTTACCTCATTTCCTTGAATATTGTCAATAGATATGATGCGCGCTAACATTTCCAACTGACTCCTATCTTGAATTTGAAATTTGATAACCACTTCGGGATGTTTTTCAAACAGTTGGTTAATATCAACTTGTGAAAAAGAAATCATCCAAGTAAATAATCCTAAAATAAGTAAAGTTATTTTTTTCATTTTAATAAAAGTTAGATTCAATAGTTATATTTTGGAGCGGCAAATGTATAAAAATGCATAAAAATAGCTAAAATCAACGATTTTTTTTTCGCATTTTCACCCCATATATTTGCTTTTCGCCCCACCTTTTAACGTTTCATAACATTTATAACGATGGAATAAATCATTTTTGAGAATGGCATCCGAAAGGGTGCTTTTTTTGCACTCGAAAAATTCATTTATGAAAATAATTGGAACAGGAAGTGCACTGCCTTCATTAGCCGTAACCAACGACATGTTGTCTGAAATTTTGGATACCAGCCACGAATGGATCGCTACGCGCACAGGAATTTCACAGCGAAGAATTATTTCTCACGAATCATTAGTAGAATTAGGGGTTTCCGCATGTAAAAAAGCATTGGAAAATGCAAAGTTAGAGGCTAAAGATATTGATTTTTTAATTTGCTCTAACACTGTAAATAATTATGTAACTCCCGCACTAAGTTGTATCATTCAAGGAGAGCTTGGGGCAAATTGTCCTTGCATTGACCTGAACAGCGCCTGTTCCGGATTTGTTTACGCGTTAGACATGGCAGCCGCTTATTTAGATGCAAGAAAAGCTAAAAATATTCTCATTGTTTGTGCCGAAGAACCTTCAAAAATTGTGGATTGGAGTGCGCGCGATACCAGCATTTTGTTTGGCGATGGCGCAGCCGCAACGGTGGTTACGCAAGGGAAAAAATTAAAATCAATTCACTTGTCAACTACTTGTGCCGTGGAGCCGCTTTACTATCAAAGAAAGTTAGAATTTAATCCTTATAATAAGAAGGAAGAATTTAAACCTTTGGTAATGAATGGAAAAGATATATATAAAATGGCAGTTAACGCTTCGGTTCAAGATATTAGCAAAGTAATGAAAGAGGCAAAGGTTACCCAAAAAGAGATTTCGTTTTATTTGCTTCATCAAGCGAATGTAAGAATTATGGAAACGATACGCGAATATTTGGGTGAAAAAGAGGAAAAATTCCCTAAAAATATTCACAAATATGGTAATACCTCTTCAGCCACTATTCCGATATTATTAGATGAAATGAATAGAGGGGGACAACTAAAAGATGGTGACTTATTGGTGATGAGTGCGTTTGGAGCCGGATTTTCTACGGGAGCGTGCGTATTGGAATGGTAAAACAAAAAACAAAATAGAAAAAATGAAAAGAGTAGTAATCACAGGAATGGGCATCATATCTCCGCTGGGGAATGATGTGGAAACATTTTGGAATAACTTAGTAAATGGGGTTTCCGGAATTGATTATATTAAAAACATAGATACTGAGAGACTTCCCGTTAAGATTGCGGCGGAGGTTAAAAATTATGATCCGAAAGAATTGGGATTAGATCCTTCTACCATACGCAGAACGGATAAATATACGCAATATGCGTTAATTGCAGCCAAACAAGCTATGGAAGACAGTAAACTTCAGATTGCTCCCGAGCGTTTGGGGGTTTACATTGGCTCAGGTGTGGGTGGCATGGATACATTTGTGGCTCAAACACAAAAAATGTTGGAAGAAGGTGGACAATGGGTTTCACCGCTGTTTATCCCCATGATGATTGCTAATATTGCCGCCGGAAATGTAGCAATAGCCCATAATGCCCAAGGTCCTTCTTTGCCCGTTGTAACAGCTTGCGCAACGGCAACGCACGCCATAGGTGAAGCTTTTCGTGCTATTAAATACGGTTACGCAGACGCCATTATCACCGGTGGTGCAGAAGCTGCGGTGCATGAACTGGCAATCAGCGGGTTTGCAAATGCGAAAGCGCTTACGAAAGTAGAAGACCCAAAATTGGCATCGTTGCCTTTCGACAGTCGTCGCCAGGGATTTGTGCTGGGAGAGGGCGCCGGAATAATCATTTTGGAAGAATTAGAGCATGCGCAAGAGCGTGGCGCACACATTTATGCCGAAATAGTAGGCTATGGAAACACCTGCGATGCGCACCATCTTACTGCGCCCATGCCCGACGGTAAATGTGCCGCAAATGCCATGAAATTAACTGCTGAAGAGGCTAAATTAACTCCCGAAGATTTTATTCATATTAATGCACACGGAACAGGAACTCCTTTAAATGATAAAACGGAGACAGCTGCTATTAAATTAGCATTTGGAGAAGAAGCTGCATACAAAGCTTTGATTACGAGCAATAAATCAATGATAGGACATGGCTTGGGCGCTGCCGGTGGTTTTGAAGCCGTTGCTTCTATTTTGGCATTGAAAAACGGCATCGTGCCTCCAACGATTGGATTGGATTGCCCGGATCCGGAGTGCGATTTGGATTATGTGCCGCACACGGCAAGAAAAGCTAACATTACTATTGCGTTCTCTAATTCGCTGGGATTTGGAGGACATAACGGATGTGTGGCGTTTAGAAAATATTAACTGAGAGTTAGAAATTTAAAGATTTAAAAATTTAAACCTCCGTAACCTTTAAATCTTTAAATTATTAAATCTTTAAACAAAAAACTATGACTCGAGAAGAAATCAAAAATTACCTCCCGCATCGCGAGCCGATGTTGTTAGTTGATGAGGTTAATGTTGTTCAAGATGAAAATGGTAATGACATTGCCAAAGCTACCTATTTTGTTACCGGACATGAATATTTTTTGCAGGGACATTTCCCTAACAATCCTGTAGTTCCGGGTGTTATCCTGTGTGAAATTATGGGACAATCTTCCTCTATACTTATGAAAGAGGAGTTGATAGGACGCACGCCATTTTTTACCGGTATGACCGATGTGCGTTTCAAATGCCCTGCCGTTCCGAACGATACGTTGGAGATTACGGCACGTATCTATAACCGACGTGCTTTAATTTTCTTTGTAGAAGGCTCTATTCATGTAAAAGGCGAACTATGCGCTTCGGGAAAATTTACGTTTGCGTTGGTGGATAATGAGCGGTTGTAATTGGAAGGGACAAAAATAATTGTACTTTTGCCCCCTCAATTCAAAACCAAAGAATATATGCGTCCAGATTTTAGTAACGTTGACCCTAAGAACATTAAAAAAGATAAACAATCATGTTCCGGTAGAGACGTATTGCAATACGCCCCTACAAACGAACCCGAATGGCTTACAGCAGAGCAAATTCCCGTTAAACCGGTATACGGAAAAGACGATTTAGCCGGTATGGAGCATTTGAATTATGCTGCCGGCCTTCCGCCTTACTTAAGAGGTCCCTATTCTACAATGTATGTGCAAAAACCTTGGACTATTCGTCAATATGCCGGATTTTCTACCGCTGAAGAATCGAATGCATTCTATCGTAGGAATTTGGCTGCCGGGCAAAAAGGGCTTTCTATCGCGTTTGACTTAGCTACACACCGTGGCTATGATTCCGATCACGAGCGCGTAGTGGGCGATGTAGGAAAAGCCGGCGTAGCCGTTGATTCTATCTTGGATATGAATATTCTGTTTGATCAAATTCCATTGGATCAAATGAGTGTGTCCATGACGATGAACGGTGCAGTATTGCCCATTTTGGCATTCTATATTTTGGCTGCCGAAGAACAAGGCGTGCCGATGGAAAAACTGACGGGAACGATTCAAAACGATATTTTGAAAGAGTTTATGGTGCGGAATACTTACATTTATCCACCACTGCCCTCGATGAAAATTATTGCTGATATCTTTGAATATACGGCGAAAAATATGCCGAAATTTAACTCTATTTCCATTTCAGGATACCACATGCAAGAAGCGGGCGCTACTTGCGATATTGAATTGGCTTATACTTTGGCAGATGGTTTGGAATATTTGCGCGCAGGCGTAAATGCCGGCATGAATATTGATGATTTTGCGCCGCGTTTGTCATTTTTCTGGGCAATTGGAATGAACCACTTCATGGAAATTGCTAAAATGCGTGCTGCCCGTATGTTATGGGCGAAAATTGTGAAACAATTCAATCCGAAAAACCCGAAATCGTTGGCGTTGCGTACGCACAGCCAAACTTCAGGCTGGTCGCTCACCGAGCAAGATCCGTTTAACAATGTGGCAAGAACCTGCATCGAAGCGATGGGCGCTGCATTAGGGCACACACAATCGTTGCACACCAACGCGTTGGACGAAGCGATTGCATTACCTACCGATTTTTCGGCGCGTATTGCAAGAAATACGCAGATTTATATTCAAGAAGAAACCCAAATTTGCCGCGAAGTAGACCCGTGGGCAGGCTCCTACTATGTGGAAACTTTGACCCACTTGATTGCAGAGCGCGCATGGAAACACATTCAAGAGATTGAATCGTTGGGTGGTATGGCAAAAGCCATTGAAACCGGTATCCCGAAAATGCGTATTGAGGAAGCGGCAGCCCGCAAACAAGCCCGCATTGATTCCGGACATGAATCCATTATTGGCGTGAATAAATATCGTTTGGAAAAAGAAGATCCGATTGAAACGTTAGAAGTGGACAATACCGTTGTGCGTGAAGCGCAATTAAAGCGCTTGGCAAAACTTCGCGAAAATCGTAATGAAGCGGAAGTGCAAGCAACTTTAGCAGCGCTTACAAAATGTGCGGAAACCGGTAAAGGAAATCTGTTGGAGCTGGCGGTAGATGCGGCAAGAAAACGCGCTTCTTTGGGCGAAATCTCCTTGGCATTAGAAAAAGTATTTGGTCGTTACAAAGCAAAAATCAATTTAATTACAGGTGTGTATAGTTCAGAACAACAAAGTAATGCAACCTTTAAGAAAGCTTGTATGATGGCAGATGAATTTGCCAAAAAAGAGGGGCGCCGTCCGCGTATTATGGTTGCCAAAATGGGACAAGATGGGCACGACCGTGGCGCAAAAGTGGTTTCTACCGGTTATGCCGATATTGGTTTTGATGTGGATATGGGACCATTGTTCCAAACGCCGGCAGAAGCAGCGAAACAAGCTGTAGAAAACGATGTGCACGTGCTGGGTGTTTCTTCGCTTGCCGCAGGACACAAAACCTTAGTGCCTCAAGTGATTGAAGAACTCAAAAAATTGGGTCGAGAAGATATTTTAGTGGTAGTAGGTGGCGTAATTCCTCCGCAAGATTATGATTATCTATACAAAGCAGGTGCTGCCGCTATCTTTGGACCGGGCTCCGTTATCTCTGATTGTGCGATTAAGATTTTGGAAATTTTAGAAGGATAAAAAAGAGTATTTATCCAACAAGTTGACTGTAAATTCTCAATAATTTTTCTGCTGCTGTAACATCACTATATCTTTCATGAGATAGTCGCAAGGCATTTCCTTTACAATTATCGTAAAAAACAGGGTTTGTTAGTATTTTTCTTAATGCTTCCGTTAATTGTTCGCTGTTATTTGGTGCGTATAACAAACCTGCGTTTTCTATAATTTCGCTGAAAGAACCTGCATTCGGCACAACAGCAGGTCTGCCGGCAGCAAAAGCCTCGCTTATATACAATCCGAATGCTTCATTGAAGCGTAAAGGAGCGCAAATCAGGGAAATATCTTTGTAAAAAGTGGTGTGCTCATCTAAAGAATAATGCTCCGACCAAATTACATCGTTCATATAAGGTCGCAAAATGGTTTGGATACGGTGCACAAACTTTTTGTTTTCGCGCGTGTAACCACCGCCGATTTTCAGTTTTAGGTTAGGAATTATATTTTCTTTTTTCAATTGGATAAACGATTGTGTCAAAATATCTAAACCGTTTTCATAATTCATTCGGTAATAAAAGCCGATGGTGGGTTCTTTGGGATAATTTGAAGAATTGTATTTTTCAATGTTTACGCCCGGGTATACAACGTCTATCTCTTTGATTTCCGGAATTTTGCTCAAAGCTACCGCCTTGTAAAACTCACTTGACGCAACGAACCTATCGACATAGGTCGAATTAAGTCGAATGGCTTGCCATGCCTCGCAGGCATATTGGCTTTCAAGGCTATCTAACCAAATTTCCTCGTCCTGCACCGAACAAACTACAGGAATATTAGTGTGATTTTTAATCGCTTTTGCAATTCCTGCCAACATTGAGGTGGAGAGGTGAATCACATCAGGTCGATCATGATTTTTAATCCAATAGATGATCTTTTCTGCCTGTTTGGCAAAATTCTTATCATCGCCGTTGATCATAGAAAGCGTCATTTGCTCCATTCCTTTGGCAGAGGTTGTTCCGGAAAGAGAAGATGCCATACGGAGTAGGGAAGGGGAGTCGAGAATTTTTTCAAGAAAGTGTGGCATTTTTCCTTTTTTGAAAAATTTTTGTGCCACATAATAAGAGGTTGCCGGAAAAAACAAAGGCGTATCTGCAAGAAACGATGTGTCGGTTAGCGGAAGATATAGTGGCATAATAATCACATCGTGCCCTGCGTTGCGTAATGCCTGTGCGTATAAATTATCACGAAAGCAATTGCTGCAATAAAAGGTGTCGCCGGAGCTGGTGGTTATTAAGAGGATTTTCATAATTGTTGAAAATTAGTTTTTACTTCTGAATTGAAGATGTTCCATCTTTTTCTTTGCTAATGTTTTTTCGCCAACAACTTCAAACCTTAATTTTAAATATAGTTTTTTAGCATTAGGATTGTCTTTATCTACAAGCAAACCAAGCGTTTCATTTCTTTTATAAACATACTCGTCAATCAAGAATTGGAATATTTGAGAACCGATTCCTTTTCCTTGATGATACGGACTTACGCCCACACAGTCAATATAGTATTCTCCGGCTTGCGTTTCATCTTCGGGATTAAAATCTCTGTTAAACATGGATTTTATTTCTTTAGCTACAGGCTCTCTCAGCTCTAATAGCTTAGCTCCATCATACACGATTGCAGCTGCAATAATTGCACTTTCGATTTCTACCACCCAACAGTTTTCATACGAATATTGAGTGGCTTCTTTGCTAATTAGATTTACTAAAAATTGAGTTACTTTTTCTATAGAATTTTCTCCAATAAATTGATAAGCTATCTCTTCCATAGCTAACAACATATAGGCTGCAATTGCTTTTGAATCTTCTGTTTTAGCTTTTCTAATTAACATATTTTAACTCGCTTAAAACTACTCTATTACTAACGGGGTAAAAAGTTCTATCAAATTCTCTTCCGGGTCTCGTAAATGAACCACACGCATTCCCCAATCCGGCATATCGGTTGGTTGATTAATAAAATTGATGCCTTTTTTCAAAAATGTTTGATAAGCTTCATCAACATTTTCTACTTCGAAAGATACCAACGATTTTTCACGATATCCGGACGGTTGCGTTTTGTCGGCATTACCTACCGCCGGCGCCATAAAATCAGAAACAAATATAGCTAACCCCTCAATTCCTTCTGCTACTTTGAAACTGGCATAACAGCCTTCCTCATCTCCCCACAATGGTTCTAAACCAAGCTGTTCGGTGTAAAACTTGAAGCATTTTTTGTAGTCTTTGACTAATAATCTTACATTACTAAATTTCATAATCGTTTATTTTTTTGTTATTAAATTATTTTCTTTTTTGAATGATTTTCAAAAACATTTCTTTACTAAGTTTAACAGCTTTCTAAAGCGACAAAAATATAACATTTCTCAACGAATAGTTGAAAAAAAATCATATACTTTTGCGCGTTCATAATAACCGTGTCAAATTAAAATTCATTTTATGAAGAAAAACTACATTTTCATTTTAGTATTCCTGTTGTTTTTGCCACTTTCGTCATTCGGGCAAATTGAAGGTATTGACAATATGCCCACAGAGCTTCCTGCTGAGAAAAAAACAAAAAAGAAAAAGGAAAAAAATCCCGATGGAGTGAAAACGGGTTGGACCTTTGGAGTGCTGCCCAGTATTGCATTCGATGCCGATTTGGGTTTTCAGTTCGGTGTATTGTCTAACGTATTTTATTACGGCGACGGCTCCACATTTCCCAATTACATGCACTCATTCTTCTTTGAAGCTGCTTATACTACAAAACGTTACGGCTTGTTCCGATTTTGTTTCGATTCAAGGACTTTGATTCCAAGACATAGATTTTCGTTCGATATTAGTTATGTTCCCGATGCGATGAGCGATTTTCTTGGGTATAATGGTTATCAATCCGTGTATAACGAAGCGTGGCGCAATTCAAAACTCACTGCTGATCAGGGTTACAAAACGCGCGCTTTTTACAAATACAGGCGCGATTTACTGCGTATTGCTCCGGATATTCAAGGTCCGATTAAAGGAAACTGGAAATGGGCTGCCGGCGTGGGATTCCTTGGCTATTGGACTGGGAACGTGGATATTGGAATGCTTAACAAAAATAAAAAAGACGAAAATAAATTGCCTACCGATATTGACGAATTGTATGAAAAATATGTGAAATGGGATATTATTCAAAATGATGAAGCTGAAGGCGGAATGCACCCTTATGTGCGAAGCGGTTTTGTGTATGATAGCCGCAACAGGCAAATAAATGCCTCTACCGGAATCTACGCCGATGCGTTTTTTACTTACACTGCCGGTTTCGGAAAATCATCTGCCTATAACAACTTAAAGTTCAATACTGTTTTTCAACATTATGTACCTGTTTATAAGGATTATGTGACGTTCGCTTATCGTGCAGGCGTACAATTGTTGGTAGCCGGGAATAGTCCTTTTTATATGGATACTTACTTGAATATGCTTTATTATCAACGCGTATTATATGAAGCAATCGGAGGCGCTAACTCCGTACGCGGACTCATTCGCAATAGAGTATTGTCTAATGGCTTTGGATATGCTACCGCTGAATTTCGCATTAAAGTATGGAAATTCAAAATAGCGAATCAACATTTTTATTTAGGATTTAATCCATTCTGTGATATGGGTATCATACTGCAACCTAAGTCATTGAATGAACAAAATATCCTAGAAAGTATTGCCAAAAACGATCCCGATTTCAACCTTAATGACTTAGGATATTATTTTAATTTCAACAAAAATAAAATTTACCAACCTCATTTTGGTGCCGGAATTGGAATGAAAATCGCTATGAATGAGAATTTTATCCTTTCTGTGGATTGGGCGATGCCGTTCAACAAGCAAGATAATCATAGTATGGCGAATATTTATATTAAAATGGGATATCTGTTTTAAGATGTCTGAACTACGATTTTTACAAGATTTACAAGATTAGCAGGATTATTTCACTATCACAGTTCAGACAACCAACCCATTGCACTTTCTACATTTTTAACATTTTTTATAACCAACTGAGGCTTATTATTTACTGCTTTCATTTCTACCTGTGGATGGTATTTTTGTAATAAATCCAATATTTTTTCAAATAACTCCGACTGGAAAAACGGCGAATTCATATTGCCGGTGAAATAACCTGTGAAATGTCCTTTTTTGAGCATAATTTTCTCAAAATGAAAACGTAACGCTTCACGGCGCAACGGAATAATTTTTAACAGCTCTTTTGTTTCTTCCGGTAATGGACCAAACACATCTAACAGTTTATTCTCAAATTTCGCTAATTCTTCATCAGTTTTAATGTTATCCAACTCTTTATATAAACTCATGCGTTCACTTACATTGGTAACGTAATCGGAGGGAATTTGCAAGCCGAGGTCGGTTTCTATTACACAGTCGCGCTGGATAAGATCTTCGTTATCTGCCATTTGTTCGCCAAGTTCGGTTTCTTTCAACTCTATCATTGCTTCGTTGAGAATTTTTTGATACATCTCAAAGCCAATTTCATTGATAAAGCCGCTTTGTTCTGCGCCCAAAATATCGCCGGCGCCGCGAATATCCAAATCGCGCATGGCAATTTGAAAGCCGCTGCCAATGTCGGAAAAATCCTCAATAGCTTTGAGGCGTTTGCGTGCATTATCATTCAAAATCTCTTTAGAAGGAACCAACATGTAACAAAATGCTTTCTGGTTGTTTCGTCCCACGCGCCCGCGCAATTGATGTAGCACATTCAGCGCAAAGTTTTGCGCATCGTTGATAATCATTGTATTTGCATTGGGAATGTCCAATCCGGATTCTATAATGGTGGTAGCGACTAATACATCATATTTGTCGTTAATAAAATTCAACATCACACGCTCTAATTCTTCTCCTTCCATTTGTCCATGCCCGATGCCGATTCTCGCATCCGGTACCAAATGTTGTATTTTTTCTGCAATTTCTTTGATATTTTGTACTTTATTGTGCACAAAAAAGACTTGCCCGCCGCGATTCATCTCATAGTTAATTGCTTCGCGCACCAAATCTTCGTTAAATGTTTGAATTTCAGTTTGAATGGGGTAACGGTTGGGCGGTGGCGTAGCAATCACGGAAATATCGCGCACGCCCATGAGCGAAAATTGCAAGGTGCGCGGAATCGGCGTGGCGCTCATGGCAAGCGTGTCCACCATGCTGCGAACTTCGCGCAACTTTTCTTTTGCGGCTACGCCAAACTTTTGCTCCTCGTCTATAATTATTAACCCTAAATTCTTAAAAATAATATCTTTGCTTAAAATTCGATGTGTACCGATGAGGATATCTATTTCGCCTTTTTCTAACTTTTCTTTGGTTTCTTTGATTTCTTTTGCCGACTTGAATCGATTTAAATACTCGACTTTACATGGCATGTTTTTCAGTCGCTCCGAAAACGTATTATAATGTTGCAATGCCAACACTGTAGTAGGTACTAATACAGCCACTTGTTTGCTATCACCCACCGCTTTAAATGCCGCACGAATGGCGATTTCCGTTTTTCCGAAACCTACATCTCCGCAAATCAACCTGTCCATCGGTTTTTCCGACTCCATATCTTTCTTCACATCGTTGGTGGTTTTCAATTGATCGGGTGTATCTTCCCAAATAAATGAGGCTTCCAATTCGGTTTGCAAATAGCTGTCGGGCGAGAAACTAAATCCTTTGTTGGTTTTTCGCGAAGCATAAAGTTTTACCAAATTGATAACCAGTTCTTTTACTCGCGTTTTTGTGCGCTCTTTTGTTCTTTCCCACACGCCTGAACCTAATCGGTGAATAACAGGCGGCGCACCATCTTTGCCTACATATTTGGTAATTTTATGCAACGAATGGATGCTGATAAACAGCGTGTCCTGATCTTTATACACCAATTTTATGACCTCCTGCTCGCGCCCGTTCATCTCCATTTTGGCTAACCCTTGATATATGCCAATGCCGTGATCAACATGTACTACGTAATCACCTATTTGCAAATCGTACAATTCTTTTAGCGTAAATGCCTCACTGCGTTTATATTTATCTCGAATAATAAAACGGTGATATTTTTCAAAAAATTGGTGGTCGGTATAAATACATATTTTATTTAATTCGTCTCTGTAACCTTCGTGTAATACGTAATTTCTTGATTCAAAAAGCTGTTCTGCCGTATAGTTCGTATTTTCAAGATAGTTGTATTTTTCCAACAAATCTTGCATAATCGTTCGCATACGCTCATGCTGATTGGGGTTTTCGGAAAGAAAAATTGTTTGAAAACCGCGTTCTAAATTGTTCACCCATTCTTCTAATAATAACTCAAAATTTTTGTTAAAATGGTGCTGGGGTTTTATGTTAAAATCTCTAAAAATTTCATGTTGTAGAAAATTGGAATCTATTTCAATAATCTTGAACTCATTAAGGAAATCTGCTAAGCGTAAGGGCGTTTCAAACTCCATTTTTTCGCAAGTGCTGTTAATTCTTCCTTGAATTTCAGGAATATTTTTGAGCCATAAGGTGGTTTCTTTCGGAAGAAAGTCAAAAAAAGAAACGGTAGCTTCGGCTTCCGAGCCGGAAAGCGCCGGCATAATGTGCAAAGTATCTAATTCGTAAAGAGAACGTTGCGTACCCGGATCAAAGCTTCGTATTGTTTCTACGGTTTCATTATTTAACTCAATGCGATACGGATTTTCTTCCGAAAAAGAGAACACGTCGAAAATGCTGCCGCGCCACGCAAATTGCCCGGGTTCAAATACAAAATCCTCTTGTCGGTATTGATATTCGTATAAAAATTCTAAGAAAATATCAATGGGTAATAGCTCATTTTTGGCAATCGAAAATGAATTTTCTTGCACATATTGTTTTGACACAATCTTTTCGCAGAGCGCATCGGGATAGGTAACAATGAACATCCCTTTTTGCTCATGAATCAGCTTATCAATTACTTCCGCACGCATTTTTATATAGGTAGCGTCCGTATCTTGCCAATTATTTACTTTGTTAAATGAAGCAGGGAAATAGTACACTCGCTTTTCGCTTAGTGCTTTTTCTTTGTCTTGCAATAAAATTTCTAAATCGTTGAAAAAGAATAATGCTTCTTCTTTTCCGGGAAGTATGAACAGATGCGCATGTTCCGCTGCTTGTGTTTCATTAGCTGCAAATACGGCTAATGAAGAGCCGGCGAGATTGTTGATGCCTATTATTTTTGAAGAATTGCAGAGGCTATTAGAGTTTGTGAATTTAATGTATCTCAATTGCTTTCTATTTTTTGAATTGCCGTGCAAATTAACATAAAAGATAGTATTCAGAGTTTCGATTGCTTTTTTCGCTCACAATAATTTAAAAAATTATGTATATTTGCAGCCTATTTTTGCAATTTAATTAATGCAAAAATATGATATTACTTCTACTAGCCATCACTAAAACATATAAAATGAGCATAAATAATCAAATTACATTATTTCATTTTTCGGATTTACATTTTGGAACAGGAAATAGATTTCAGCGCGATGGTTCAAATACTGCCAACAACATGGCAACTTTGCTTAAAGATTGTATGGATGCATACATTTTTGATCAAGAACCTATAATAGTTGCTGTTACAGGAGATTTAATTGTTGCTAAGGATAAAGAAAAAAAGGACAACGAGAGAAGAAAACATAAAAATAACTTTAACTCTGCTTTTACTTTTTTGCAAAATATATGCCCTAAAACCGTTGATGGGAATATAGATCCGTCTAAGATATTCATTGTTCCTGGAAATCACGATGTTTCTCGTGAAAACAGTTGTGATAGATTTGATGATTATAATAAATTTTATGAACAAATCCATAACAAATACCCTTCATTGGTAGAGCTTCGTAAATATGAGAACCCTAAAATAATAATTGCGGAAATTAACAGTTGTTCTTTTGTCGAAGAAGATCCAGAGGGCTTAAGAGGGCGAGTGGAAGATGAGGCTCTGTCCAAATTGGAAAGAGAATTGGGCATTTTGAAGAGTTCTTCCGAATTTGATTTTGATGATTATGTTAAAATTGCATTACTTCATCATCAAATCGTCTTACTACCTTCTTTTATAAAAAAAAGAAGAGGTACAACTACTCATGATGAAATAGTCAATGATACAATTGTTAATGATGCTGATTTAATTAAAATTCTAAATAACAATAACTTTCATTTAATTCTACATGGTCATAAGCACCATCCTTGTCAATACGTATACGACCCAAATTCTTACTGGGGTAAAAATAGTATGAAAACTCCTATGTTAATTATTGCAGGAGGAAGTTGCGGAAGTAAAGAATTGCCTGAATATGACGAAAGACCTTGCAATACATTTAATATCCTCCAGATGCATTGGAAAGTCAAAGAACAGATAACAATAAAGTTAACAATAAAGGGACTGCTGGTCCATGATAATGATGGAGTAAAATTATTGTATAATAAATGGAACTGGAAAACAATCAATTATCGCGAATTTCGTATTCAATATCAACAAACAAATAAGTGTGAATGGAAAGTTACAATGTCGAATGAAGCATTAGACTCTTCAGATTCGCTTATGTATTGTTTGCAAAATTGTTTGTTAAAAGATTCAGAATTTCTTAGTACTGTATATCCGGATCAAAATTATGATAGTACTCAATTAACTATCTATGATATTTCTACGCTTAAATATAAGTATATTGAAGCAGTACTTGATGTTATAAAAAAAGACGTAAAGAGTTTCGACTTAAGCTCAATATGTCAGATAAAAGAATACTATGATATATCAGAGAAATCAGAACAAGAAATAAATGATAATATAGAATTTGCAAAAAAAGATATAAATAATTTTTTAGAACGATATCAAAATGGAAGCTAACTTAAAACAATTACTAAATGATGACATTAAGTTCAACTTATCAGAAACAAATTATATAATACCTATTTCCGATGATTCTATAAGAGAAAAGCTTTTAATAGATGGGAAAGAAACTATCCGTACTTGCTTGCAAAAACACGATGTAAAATTGTTGAATGATTACGACAAGTGTATTGAAGACTTAGTGACTTCGGAGGCATTTTTTATAAAAGAGGGAGAAATATATAAGCCCGATAAATCTGGCAACACAGAAGATCCTAAAGGGTATTACGTTGAAAATCAGAATTATAAAGATTTAAATGGCGACATGCATGATATAAGAGATATACTACAACCTTCTATAAAATATATTACTGGAGGAAGAGGTATAGGTAAAACTTTGACAATGAATATTCTATTACTCAGAAACTTTGATTTTTTATGTAAAAATAAAATTGTTTTTATAAGATGTGATATTAAGAAGTTTTTAGATCTAAAACAAAAAGAAAGAACTGTTGATGGTAAAGAAGAATTTAGTATTGCAGATTACATAGATTGTCAACTTTTATATATTCTTTGTGAGCAATTAGATTTAGATTTTTATAAAGAAATTGCTTCTATTTTTGATGATAAAACTTATAAATATACAGTAAGTAAAGATCACACAAGTGATAATCTCAAATATAGAGAGAGAAGTATTGTTGAACAATTAAATAAATATCAGAAATTAATTAAAGATTATCAAAAATTACATAATGAAAATTATGCCAGGCAGGTTATTATTAATAGTAAACTACTGTCACCTTATGAGGGCTCAACAAGAGCATATAACAATTGGATCAATTTATCAAAAGAAATTCAACAAACTTTAAGGAAAAAAGGTTATAGATTTTGGGCAATTATTGATGGTATGGATAATATAAATAAGTACGATAATAATGGTAATCTTGAGAAAGAGTTTGATAAAATGATAGAGGCCGCAATAGATTATATTAGAAATAAGGAAAAGAAATACTTTATTTGGGTTTTAATGAGGAATAACACATACCAAATATTAAAAAGTAAAGTTAAATCTATTGGTTCTCATCAACTTATCAAAGAAGACGACCGTTACAAATTTAATATAGAAAAATTAAAAAAAGAAGATGTTATAAAAGAAAGAGATAGAGTTTTTAGCATAAAAAAGGATTATTTGAAAAATGTAGAATTACCTGAGGGAATAGAAAATCTCTACCAACTCTTTTTTCAAAAAGAACTAATAAAAAAATCACACCATATTCGTAATTATATTTTTAATTGGATAAATTTTTTGTTTTGGCATGCAATACATCATAAGAAATATAAAACATCTACTTTTAGTGAGAACTTTTATTACTCTAATCTTATTTTAAATGAAAGATTATTTTTAGACACTCAAAATGCTGTATTTCAAAAAAAACATTACTCTGATATATTATTTAATATTTTCTATTACAATGCAAATGAAATTAAGAGATCTAAACTCAAGATTTGGCATGGTTGGTGTGCAATACGAATAATGCAATTTATCCAAAGCTATGGAGACAATGGGATTAAAGAGGAAAAATTAGTGTCAAAGTTGGTAAATTTATTTTCATATGACAAAAAACAAGTAAAATTAATTTATAGACATCTTATAATGTATGGATTTATTCGTTATACCGATGGTGATGTATTAACTATTAAAGCGACAAATGGAGGAAAGGAACTCATAGATTTTATTTTTTCTCATTTGGAGATACTCTATTATTGTGCTTTAGATACTCCTTTGCCGTATTTCTGTGTGAAAAACGGGCATATAACCTCTCATAGTAATAGTTATCATATAAAAGATTTTACTCATAATTGTGTAAAAACTACAACAACCTTTTTGAATTTTCTTGATTTTCAACACGAAGAAGAAATGAAAAGATTAAAACAAAAAAATAAACAAAACGAAATAAAAATCTTTATCAATCCATTGGATGATGACAAAATAGCAAAAAGTCTTCATGAAAAAATAGAATACTTGTTGTCAAAAAAAGAGATTTATATGCAATAATTTGATATACAATGTATTGAAAAGTATAAATTGATCTCTAACAATATCCATTTAGACTTAGCTATTTCGGTTAAAAAATGATTTCAAAACTGCTTTTCTAACAGAAGGTTTAAGTGTATGTTAAAATTTTAATAAGAAAAATACATTGTTTTATGTTTCTTCGCAAAAAAAACGGGTAATATATCATCAAATAACACAATGAATTATGAAAAATCACATCACTATTTTTGTATTATTCCTCTTCATTTTTGGAGCAACCTATGCACAAGAAGCACCTAATCGCGACTGTTCACCTATTTCATCATTCCCATGGACGGAAGGTTTTGAAAATAACGGAGACAATCTCCCGCCGGGTTGGGAACGGCAAATTATTGCAGGTTCGGCGAACTGGAATGTTGTACCCGGTAACTCATATACACCAAATACGGCGTATGCAGGGAATCGCAAAGCTCTTTTTATATTCTGGCAGGCAGGTAATAGCGCAAGATTGATAACGCCGGCGCTTGATTTGACTTCGTTAACTAATCCAACCTTGGCGTTTTGGCATGCACAAGAATGGTCAGGTCCACATTGGCCTGATGAATTTGATAAATTGAGAGTTTACTACAAAACTTCTGCTACGGGCACTTGGACGCTTTTGCAAGAATTCAACCACAGAATTCCAAACTGGACTGAAGCGCGTATTCCGCTCCCTAATCCCACAAATGATTACTACATTGCCTTTGAAGCTGAATGTAGATACGGAGAAGGCATTCACTTGGATGAAGTTTCCGTGTTCGACTTCGTTGAAGATTTTACTGATGCTGAACTCGCGCAAATTTTTACGCCCACTGCCGGGCTTCATTATGACCTTACAAGTAGCGAGCCGGTTAAAGTCCTAATTCGAAACAACGGCGTTGCACCCATAAGCGGATTTGATTTGAAATTAGAGCTTGATGGTGTTACTGTTACAACTGAAACATATAGTGGAGTAATAGCAAGTTCAGATACGGCAAGTTATATTTTTTCTGTAACATTAGACCTTTCGGCAGCCGGTGAGTATAACGTAACAGTTACAGTTTTGGTAGAAAATGACCAAGTGCCCGGCAATGACTCAAGAACTGTTGTTGTTGAAAATGTTGTTTGCACGCCCGTTTCTACATTCCCATGGATAGAAGGTTTTGAAGGCAATCTTTTTCCGCCGTTATGTTGGACTTCGCATAATAAAGGAAGTAGTTGGCAAAGAAGTACATCATTCGCGTATAATGGTTTGGCTTCTGCGAGATACGACTTTGGAGAGTTAGGTTGGTTGATTACCCGAAAAATAGCTGTGCCCAATGATGGAATTTATGCACTGGATTTTTGGTCATACAATCAATTTTCTACCTTTAATTTTTACAATGCGGTGTGGATTTCTACAACAAACAATGATACGACATCATTTGTAGAAGTTAAACAATTATTTGGTGAACATGAAATTTCCGATAATTGGAAAAAAATTAGAGTCTCTTTACAAGCTTATGCAGGGCAAGAGATTTATATTGCCTTTAAATATATAGGCGATATTGCTGATATTTGGCATATTGATGATGTTACTGTGCTGAATGTTAGCGATTTTATAGATGCAGAAGTAGCATGGATTATTGAACCGAACTCAGATATCAATTTGACAAACGCTGAAGCAGTTACTGTGCTTATAAAAAACAACGGTGGTGCGCCACTTACAGAATTTGAATTGGAACTGTCTCACAATGGCAACTTTATTGTTTCGGAAACTTATACTGATATTCTCGGAAGTTTAAGCCAAGTAGAGTATACGTTTGTCCAAACATTAGATCTTTCAGCGGCGGGCGACCACCATATCACTGTTAAAGTGACTGCAGTAGGCGATGAAAATCCTGATAATGATGTTGCAACCAAAACGGTTACCAACACATTCTGTCCTCTTATCACTACTTTCCCATGGATAGAAAATTTTGACAGTGATATCTCATGCTGGAGAAGAGTTGATAGTGACGGCGATGGTGACGGGTGGTTGCACATGTCATTAAATTTTACTAATGGTGTTATGGCTTCTTTTTCAGCTTATTATATTACTGAAGCCGGTACATTTTGGGCGCTTACGCCAGATAACTGGCTGATTTCACCTCAGATGGCGCTGCATGCTACCGGAGAGCACACGCTTTCGTTCCTCGTAGGTTCGGTAGATTTTCCAACCCGATATGCTGAAAAATATTCCGTATTGGTATCTACAACCGGGTACGCACTCGAAAATTTCACGCCCATTCACACTGAAACACTCACAGAAACCGGACTAAAAACAGTAACTTTATCGTTAGGAGAATATGCCGGCGAAACGGTTTACATTGCTTTCAGGCACTGGGATTGTACGGATCAATATGTTTTGATACTTGATGATGTTGAAGTCCGCTATACTCAAAATATTAAAGAGCAAGAGGTGCAACACGGCAATCCGTTAAAAGCGTGGATAAACAACGATAAGCTGCATATTGGAGGTTTAATTTTCGGAGAACAGTTTAGCGTGTATAATATTATGGGAGCGCTCGTTCATCAAAGTATTGCAAACAATGATGTAATGGAGGTGGGTTTAAACGCTCGCGGAATGTATGTTATTCGTTCCGAAAAACATGCGTTGAAAATTGTATATTAATTGTAGTGGCAAGCACCTTGCCACTACAATGGGCTAATACCCGAAAATCTCCTCTTTCGTTAATTTCGTAATCTTACCAATTTTTCCCAAACTCTTTAGATCTAAATCTTTAGAGTCTCCTAAAATGCAGTAAGTATAAGGTCTGCCTTTGATGTATTTTTCTTGAAATGCCACAACATCCTCTAAAGTCATAGTTTGCACATTGTTAAAAACATCTTTGCGGTAATCTGTGGTGTAGCCAAATAGGGTGTTTTCCAAATAGCTCCAAAGGATGTGTTCGCGAAGTATCCGTTCTGTGCGAAGCGAGGTGATCATGTTCTCTTTAGCAATATCAAACGCTTTTTCAGATTGTGGCATATCATTCAATATTTCTACAAAAGCATTAATGGCTTCCATCATTTTATCATTTTGTGTAGCGATAAAAGAGTTTATATAGTATGAATATTGTGGTCTTTGCGGACGCAGGTAGCGTGCCCAAGCCGAATAAGCCAACCCGCGCGCTTCTCGCATTTCTTGAAAAACAATACTGCTCATTCCGCCACCAAAATATTCATCATATAACATGCGGATCGTTTCAATATTTTTATCAAAAGGTCCGCCTTTATACAACATTGCCATATAAATTTGCTTGGCATCATATTCTGCTAAAAGTACTGAATTTTCAGTAACCTCTTGCTGTACAAAATTTATTGCTTCCGGTACAGGCAATAAATTATTCGCCACAAGATGCTTGTTATTGATAAGTTCTGTAATTTTTTTTTCAGAAAAAGGTCCATAGTATAAAATGGTGCGTTCGTAATTCTTCAAATTTTTTGTACGATCCACCAACTCTTCAGGATTCATGGTTTCCAATTCGTTTTTAGAAAGCAAGTTCGTAGCAGGTGATAGTGCACCGTACATAGCATAAGTTCTTAATCTTGAGAAATTTGTTCGCTGATCCAATTTGTCGTCTGCACGCTCTTTTAGTATATCATTCACCAAATCAGCATAAATTTCTAAGTCGGCTTGTGCATCTGCCAATCGCTCTTCGAGCAACTCCATTGCTTTTTCAAAATTATCGCTCAAACCGCTGATAAACACATAGACTCTGTCATTTGAAGCGGAAACTCCAAACGAGCAAGCCATTCTGTAAAATTCACTTTTAATCTCTTCGGCAGTGCGTTGCGAAGTTCCTAAATAATCCAAATAAGTAAAAGCAGTGCCCAACGCTTTATCGTTATTATTTCCCATTTCAAAAACGTAAACCAATTGGAATAAAGGGTTCCTGTCGTTTTGCTTGTATAATAAAGGAATGTTGTTTTTTACATTCAATTTCGACATATCTTTTTCATAATCAATAAATATCGGTTCAATAGGTTTTACGGTACGCGCTCTTATTCTTGCCATAAAATCGCTTTCGGCATCGCGGTTGGCATCAATAGGCGTAATTGCCGGTTTTTCTATCTTTTCAATATCCGGTTTGCCTTCTCTTTTATAGATAACAGCATAATTATCAGTAAAATAATTATTGCAGAAATCAATAATATCTTGCTTGGTGAGTTTCGATTGAACATTAATTTTATTTACCTCGTCTTTCCATGTAACATTATTAATAAATGAATTCAGAAGTAAATGGGCGGAATAATGTGGATATTGTTGTTGGTAATATTGATTTAATCTAAAGTTATTGATAACCGCCTGCAGCAACTCTTCATCAAATTCTCCTTTTTTAAGCACTTCTAATTGCCCTAACAATAAATCTTTTACCTCGTCTAACGTTTGTCCTTCTTTGGGCGTGCCATACATTTGGAAGACACTGTAATCAGCGAGTGGCATAGTATAACATCCCGCATCAAGCGTTTTTTGTTTTTGAATTAAATTTAGATCTATTAATCCGGCTTTCCCATTGAATAACATATAGCTAACGAGTTCAAGTGTTGGAATCTCTTTTGAGTTGGCGCCGGGGAAGCGGAATCCTAAGATAATATTTTCTGCCTCCAAACCAATCACTTCTCTTACAATGGGTTCTGTAATGGGTTGTGCCTCTTCTGCTTTGAACTCCGATAATTCTTTTTTCGGCATTTGGCCAAAATATTGATCAATAATTTTGATCGTTTCATTGGGATCAAAATCACCTACCATGATAATTGCCATATTATTAGGCACATAGTGGGCTTCAAAATAATTTTTAATATTTGTAATGGAAGGATTTTTCAAATGTTCTCCTCTCCCGATAGTAGTTTGTGTTCCGTAAGGATGATGTGGAAACAAGGCGTTCATTAGCTCATCGAATGCTCGCCAAGAATCATTAGTCAAGCTCATATTGAATTCTTCGTAAACGGTTTCCAATTCGGTATGAAACAAACGAAGTACCGGATTCATAAAACGATCGGCTTGAATTTTTGCCCAACTTTCTATTTCATTTGAAGGAATATTTTCCGTATAAGCGGTAACATCAAACCAAGTAAATGCGTTGGTTCCTTGTGCGCCAATCATAGCCATAAGTTTATCATATTCATTAGGAATAGCGAATCTTGACGCTTCTTGCGAAACTTGGTCAATTTCTGCATAAATGGCTCTCCTTTCTGCCTCATCGGTTGTCTTGCGGTATACTTCAAACAGTTCCTCTATTTTATCGAGATAAGGTTCTTCCGCTTCAAAGTCTATTGTACCGAATTGTTGGGTTCCTTTGAACATTAAGTGTTCAAAATAGTGGGCTAAGCCGGTGGTTTCCGCCGGATCATCTTTGCTTCCCACGCGCACGCCAATGTAGGTTTGAATACGTGGTTCATCCTTGTTTACAGATAAATACACTTTAAGTCCATTGGCAAGTGTATAAATTCGGGTTTGGGTAGGGTCATTCGGTACAGTTTCGTATTTGTACTTTGAACCACAAGTGCATCCTGCCAAAACTATGGCTACGATGTTCAATTTAATTAAAAAAAGGAAATTTTTCATAATTGACAATATTGGTTTTAGTTATATGTTTAGATACAAGGTTTTACGACATGTTTGGTTATAAAACATTAAGTGCAAAGATAGTATATTTTCTAATGCAATAGTGTATAAATTTGTTTCTGAATTTCATGCAATAATTCCATCTTAAAAGAATTATTATACCTTCGCCCACAAATTCCATACTATGAAATATACCCCTTTACACCCCGATTTTTATAAGAAAAACCGCCAAGATGTGGTGAACGAAATGGAGCAAAATTCCGTTGCTATTCTTACTTCTCATGATGAATGTCCGCGCTCGGGCGACACCACGTTTCCGTTTAAACAAAATGCCGAACTGCTGTATTTGTGCGGCATTGATCAGGAAGACACTACGTTGGTTTTAGCGCCTTGGCATCACAATCCTGCTTATCGCGAAATTCTGTTTATTAAAAATCCATCTCCCGAAATGGTGGTGTGGTACGGACATCGTCTTACCAAAGAGCAAGCTACGGAGATTTCAGGTATTGAAAATGTGATGTTTGTGGAAAATTTGGATGCTACACTACATGATATTATGGTAAATTCGCAAAACGTTTATCTGCATTTTCCCGAAAATCCGCGCATGAGAGTTACGCATCCTACACAAGAGTTTCGACTCATAGAAAAATTGAGAAAACAGTATCCGATACATACTTACAAGCGATTGGCTCCCATTTTGTATCCGTTGCGAATGGTGAAACACGCGGAAGAGTTTAAAGCGCTCCAAAAAGCATGTGAAGTTACGCACAAAGCGTTTGAAAAAGCTGTAAAAGCCATAAAACCGGGCATGTACGAGTATGAAATTGAAGCCGAGTTAATTTACGAAATGATTAGAAACGGCGCTACCGGCTATTCCTTTGCGCCCATCGTGGCTTCGGGCGCCGATACGTGCATTTTGCATTATATTAAAAACGATAAAAAGATGCAAGACGGCGATTTGTTGCTCATGGATTTTGGCGCCGAATATGCCAACTATGCCGCCGATATTACACGCACGGTTCCCGTAAACGGACGTTTTACACCACGCCAAAAGCAAGTGTATCAAGCTGTTTTGGACATTTACAAAGAAGCGATTCCGCTTTTTAAACCCGGCATGACGATTCATAAAGTTAACGATCATGTGTTTAAGCGCATGGATGAAGAGTTGATTAAGCTGGGGCTTTACACTGAAGAAGAGATGAAAAATCAGCCGAAAGACAAACCGTTGTTTAAGAAATACTTCATGCACAATACAAGCCATTTTATCGGATTGGATGTGCATGATGTGGGGCAGCGCGAAATGGTTTTTCAAGCCGGCATGGTATTGAGCTGCGAGCCGGGTATTTATATTGCAGAAGAAGGCATTGGTGTGCGTTTGGAAACCGATGTAGTGGTAGGAGAAACCCCCATCGACTTATTTGCGAACGTTCCGGTAGAAGTTGCTGATATTGAATCGTTAATGAAGTAGTTTGAACTATATTTATGCGCCTCTTCGATGAAATAGTTCGGAGAGTGCTTTCACATAATCTTTATCCGTATAAAGTTGCGCCACATCTACGCCCGACTTTTTGAAAGTTTCCAAATTTTTCTTTTGTTGGGTATGCCACCAACGGGCATATTCTTGCTGTACTCTAAAATTTGAGGTATCCGTAATTGTTTTTTTACCTGTTTCCGGATCGTAAATTTGCACCAAGCCCATATCAGGAAGCAGCATGTCGCCTTTATCCATAATTTGCAATGCCACAACATCATGCTTGTTTGCGGCAATTCTTAAGGCTTGCTCGCAATCGCTGTTCACGAAATCGGAAAGGATAAACGCCGTGCATCTTTTTTTAATGGCATTGGTAAGATATCGCAAGGCTTCCGACAAATCTGTTTGCACTTGTTGAGATTTGTAATCTACTAATTCTCTGATAATTCTTAAAATATGCGAGCGACCTTTTTTAGGAGGAATGAATTTTTCTACCTGATTGCTAAAGAAAATTACACCTACTTTATCATTATTGTTAATGGCTGAAAATGAGAGTACTGCCGAAACTTCCGTAATTAAATCGGATTTAAACTGTTGTTTTGTGCCGAATTGTGTTGAGCCGCTCACATCAATGAGTAGCATTACAGTAAGCTCGCGCTCCTCTTCAAAAATTTTAATGTAAGGATGGTTAAAGCGTGCCGTAACATTCCAATCAATATTACGAATATCGTCTCCATATTGGTATTCACGTACTTCACTAAATGCCATACCGCGCCCTTTAAATGCGCTATGGTATTGACCTGAGAACACTTGCTGAGATAAGGCTCGTGTTCTAATTTCAATTTTTCTAACTTTTTTTAATAATTCTGTTGAGTCCATGATTTTAATATAAACTACCCCGTCTCGCTTCGCGAGCCACCCCTTCAAAATTTGAAGGGGGTTACTTCTTCCGCATCCTTTCTCCCTTCTGCCTTCTCCTTTTTAAGGCACTTCAATTGTATTAAGTATCTCATTAATAATATCGGAAGATGTAATATTCTCCGCTTCCGCTTCGTAGGTTAATCCTATACGGTGGCGTAATACATCGTGTGCTATGGCTCTGATATCTTCAGGGATGACGTAGCCGCGGCGTTTGATAAATGCAAAAGCTTGTGCTGCTAATGCCAAGTTAATGGTGGCACGCGGTGAAGCTCCGTAGTTAATCATCGTTTTAAATCTATCTAACTTATACTCTGCCGGAAAACGCGTGGCAAACACAATATCGGTGATGTAATTTTCAATCTTTTCATCTATATAAACATCTTTTACAACTTTTCGCGCATTCACAATATCTTGCGGTTTTAGCACTGTGTGGGTCGTTGGAATATTTTCATCAATTTGTTGACGAAGAATCATTTTCTCTTCATCTTTAGTTGGATATTGAATGACCACCTTCATTAAAAAACGGTCGGTTTGCGCTTCGGGTAGCGGATAGGTTCCTTCCTGTTCAATGGGATTTTGGGTTGCCATTACCAAAAAAGGTTCATCTAATTTGTAAGTATGCTCGCCGATGGTTACTTGTCGCTCTTGCATTGCTTCTAACAGCGCACTTTGTACTTTTGCCGGCGCGCGGTTAATCTCATCTGCCAAAACAAAATTAGCAAAAAGAGGACCTTTCTTAACTACAAATTCTTCTTTTTTCTGACTGTAGATCATGGTACCCAGCAAGTCGGCGGGAAGCAAATCGGGCGTAAACTGAATGCGACTGAATTTGGCATCAATAGTTTGGGCAAGTGATTTAATGGCGAGGGTTTTAGCCAACCCTGGAACGCCTTCCAACAAAATATGCCCGTTAGCCAGCAATCCGATGAGCAATCGTTCTACCATGTGTTTTTGTCCAACAATCACTTTGTTCATCTCCATCGTAATGAGATCTACAAAAGAGCTTTCGCGCTGAATGCGCTCGTTTAATTCTCGAATATCAATTTGGGTATTCATAAAACTGATTTTTTATAATGCCACAGAAAAACGACATTCTAAATTAAATATTGTTTACCATTGCAATAACCCTTGCCGGTGCGCCATCAGCATTAGAAGTGTTTAGCGGCAACGCGTATAGCATAAACATTTCGCTACCAACCTCTTCTAATTTGCATAGATTTTCAATCAAGATTGTGTTATTTGTTTTTAAAATGGCACGGTGGTTATCCAATTCACCTGCAGCCTGCGCTAATGCATCAATTGTAATAGGATCAAATGACGGAGCATCAATGCCAATTCCTTTTAATTTGCGTTGGTTTATCCATTCCACCACTTCTTGCGACATGAGCGGAATTTTACCGAAATATTCGGGAGTTCCCCACAAGGCGCTTTGTCCGGTAAGAAAGAGTATAAATTCAACTTCATGTAGCACATCGCCTTTTTCCTCTAACAACTGCATTTGAATTTTTTCTCCCTTTTCAAGTTTACGGCAATCAATTACCAACGCTTTACCCACAAATTGTTCGATGGGATATTTATCGAGTGTTAATCCGTTGGCATAGAGGTGGGCGGGCGCATCAATGTGCGTGCCGGTGTGCGAGAAGAGGCTGATATGAGTTTCCATAAAGCCATAATCTTCATGATTATAGGCTACATGTAGCGTTGGCGCATCAGTGCCCGGGTACATTGGCATATTTTCAGCGATAGAGTGTGTGAGGTCAATTATTTTCATCATTCAATCTTCAAACTCTTAATCACATCCTTATCAATCTTGGCCTCTCCCCAAATAGATTTAGTTATTTTAACAGCTTCGCCGGTGGTCATTTTATCGGTATGCTCCAGAATGCGTTGAATGAAAATACATTGCTGTAACTCCGCCTCATTGTTCACAATAGCATTAGCCAGCTCTTTACAAGTTTGATAACCACAAATACGGCAATCTACCTGCGGCAAGTGCGTGTTAATCTCGAATGATCTCTTCATTTTTCGCATCGCTACCGAAATATTGTCGTCTAATTTGTCCATTGAACGCGGCTGCACTTCACCTACTTTAATGTGTTCAAGTAAATATTGTTTCTCTTTTACCAAGGCATCGTTATCATTATGGGTATGAACATGATTTTGCGCTCTTTTTCGTTGACGTTCAGCTACAAGAAAACGATTACCCGCACACAAAATTCCGCCCGCGCAGCTTTCATCGCATGCACGTAATTCCAAGAAATCAATAGCATCTAAATCTTCATTCTCTAATTTATCTAAAAATTGAGAAACATTGTGAATTTCATCGATGGCTAAATTTCTTCCATGTTTCAACAAGTTGATTTCTCCTCCGGTTAATGCCCACAATAAACTCTCTTTACATAAAGTATGAAAGTCCTGTTCGTTATCTATCAATTTATATTCTCCCTGTTTAATAACACGCAACACTTTGTTATACAAATAATTCATATTGATTACGCCATCTACTTTCGATTCATCTTCACCTACCGGACTTTTTACGGCAGCAATTTTAGCCGCACAGGGCGCCACATAGAAAATGCCGATATCTTCTTCTTTAACTCCTTGATCTATCAAACTTTTTTTAATGTATAAAGCCGTAACATCTAACGGGGGCTTTATTAAACATAAATTACCTACTAAAGAAGGAAATTTTACTTGAATTAAACGCACTATCGCCGGGCAAAAGGTAGAGATGATAGGTTTTTCCGTAAATTCATTTTTTGTAATTTCCGCCATCTTTTCTTTTATCACCGGTACAGAGCGCTCTACTTCAAATACTTGTTTAAAGCCTAAGTGATATAACGATGACAGAATGGCGCGATTGCTAATCCGTTCTTGAAACTGTGCGCTAAAAATAGAAGGTAGCAAAAGAATGGGGTAAGCATAGTTATAAATAGTGTTAAAGTCGTCTTGCTCAATATAAATGGCGCTGACCGGACAAACGGAGTAACATTTTCCGCAATCAATACATCGGTTGGGGTTCAGGTTCGGTTTCCCGTTTTTCACATGAATAGCCCCCGTAGGGCAAATTCCCGTACAATGCGAGCAACCTATACACAACTCGTATTTAAATTTTAAGGCGTGGTGAAAATCTTCCATAATCGTTAAAAATAGTTGGTAAATTCAACAATAGTCCCTTTCCCAACCTCTGAGTTAACTACTAAATTGTCGGTATTAGATTGCATATTGGGCAGTCCCATGCCGGCGCCGAACCCCATTTCGCGCACTTTTGGCGAAGCAGTAGAAAAACCTTTTTGCATGGCTTGCGAAATATCGGGAATACCGGGACCTTCATCTTCCAATTTTACATATATCTTATCCTCCTCAATATCAACGGTAATCACGCCTCTAAATGCGTGCGCCACAACGTTTACTTCGGCTTCATAAAGGGCAACTACGGTACGTTTCACAATTCCTGCATCCACACCCAATTGTTTCATCATTTTTTTTACGTGGCTTGATGCCGCTCCGGCATTCGTAAAATCGCCACCTTCAACGTTAAAAGTAAAGTTCATACAAATGGTTTTTAATAGATTGGAGAAAGTCCCAAGTTAAACAATACGCCCGAAGTGCGATACATGGAAAATGGTGTTTCAATCAATACCATCTCGTTCTCTTCAGCCAGCTCTATCATTTCATCGGTAGCTTTTTTATCACGCACAAATAAAATCACTTTAATATCAGACATTTCGCATGTGCGAATCGTTTGCATATTGCATAATCCTGTAAGCAGCATAATTTTATGCGAAGAGGTGATGGTTAATACATCGCTCATCAAATCCGATGCAAATGCACATTCTACGTTATCATCCAAATGGTGAGCGCCTACTACAACACGCCCTTCAATGTGTGTTACAATTTCTTGAATCGTCATCGTTAAAAATTTTGAATGGCGAAGATAGAATTTTTATGATATATCCAACTTTTTCCTAATCTTGTAATTTGCAATTGAAAAAAATATGAATATTTGCCAGGTCAATTTTAAAAAAATAAAATATGAAAAACACAGAAGAAAAAAACACATAACAATTCATAAATTATTAAAAATAAAATATTTATATGTCAGAAAAACTTCAATGTTTAATTATTGGTGCAGGACCGGCAGGATACACTGCCGGCATTTACGCTTCGCGCGCAGGATTGAAACCCGTGATTTATGAAGGAATGCAGCCCGGTGGGCAATTAACGATTACCTCAGAAGTGGAGAACTTTCCCGGCTATCCCGAAGGAGAATCCGGTACGGTAATTGTTGAAGATATTAGAAAACAAGCGTTGCATTGCGGCGCCGAAATCCGCTCGGGAGAAGTTACCAAAGTGGATTTTTCGAAACGCCCCTTTCGTTTGGTAATAGATTATGAGCGGGAAGTTTTTGCCGAAACCGTCATTATTGCTACCGGAGCTACCGCGCGTTGGTTAGAGTTGGAAAGTGAATCGCACTATCGCGGATTTGGTGTTTCTACTTGTGCCACTTGCGATGGCAATTTCTTTAAAGGCAAGATTGTTGCTGTAATCGGAGGCGGAGATACGGCGTTAGAAGAAGCACACTACCTCTCTAAGATTGCAGCAAAGGTTTATTTGGTGCATCGCCGCCATCAATTTCGCGCCTCAAAAGCCATGCAAGACAGAATCCATAAAACACCAAATATTGAACCGGTTTTAGATGCCGTTCCGGTTGAGATTTTGGGTGAAAGACAAGGCTTTTCACGACAAGTAACCGGCTTACGTGTTCAAAATACAAAAACAGATGCGTTTACAGATCTTGCTTTAGATGGTATTTTTGTCGCTATCGGTGTAACCCCTGTAACCGAGCTATTTGTTGGGCAACTTGAATTGGATGCGCACGGCTACATTAAAACGCACGGCGCGCGCCCGCTCACGAATATTCCGGGTGTTTTTGCCGCCGGCGATGTGCAAGACCCGCATTACCGCCAGGCGTGCACAGCAGCGGCTTCGGGGTGCAAAGCAGCGATAGAGGCGGAACGCTTTCTCGCAAATGAGTAAGTGTAGGAGTAAAAAGGCAAAAAGCAGAAGGCAGAAAGAAAGCGGAAGAATAATCCCCTTCAAATTTTGAAGGGGTGTCTCACGAAGCGAGACGGGGTAGTTTATATAAAAATTAAAACACATATTTATTTTATGCAAAAACTAACTTTTTTACTAACAACGTTAATTTTTCTATTCGCCTGCAATAGAAGCACAAACACCCAGACAAACGAAAACCTAAACATTAATCCTGTAAATCCTGAAAATCTTATGGAAATCCCGGTTCAGACAATGAAAGTCCTTTTATTAAACGGCAGCCCAAATAAAGAAGGCTGCACCTTTACCGCCTTAAGCGAAGTTGCCAAAGCATTACACGAAAACGGTATAGAAACCGAAATGATTCAAGTGGGTAGCCAAATAGTACGTGGCTGTATTGCTTGTGCAAAATGTAGAGAAACAGGCGTTTGTATTTTTGACGACCTCGTGAATGAAGTGGCTGAAAAAGCTAAAACAGCCGATGGTTTTATTTTTGGTAGTCCCGTGTATTATTCCGGGATGAATGGCACTATGAAATCGTTTCTCGACCGGTTATTTTACAGCGGAAGTAAGCATTTGGCGTACAAACCCGGCGCTGCCGTTGTTTCGGCGCGTAGAGCAGGTACAACAAACGCATTTCAGCAGCTAAACTATTACTTTACCATAAATAATATGCCGGTAGTTTCTTCGCAATACTGGAATATGGTACATGGAAACACGCCGGATGAAGTTCGTCAAGATAAAGAAGGATTGCAAATTATGCGCACCTTAGGACACAATATGGCGTGGATGCTGAAATCTATTGAAGCAGGGAAAGAAGCTGGGATTGAGAAACCAAAACAGGAGCCAAGGGAGAGGACGAATTTTATAAGATAAGTTTTGAACCAGGATTTTAACAAGATTAATAGATTAACAGGATTAATTATAATTGAATGAAAAATCTTGGGAATTTTGAAAATCTTGATAAAATCAAGGTTCAGAAGGTGGCGAGAACGAGAGTTGAACTCGTGACCTCCGGGTTATGAATCCGACGCTCTAACCAACTGAGCTACCTCGCCTTTTTTGAGGGCGCGAAAATATACTATTTTTGCAAAAAAAATATTTAGAAAAGTTTTTTTCGGAATTTTTATCAAAATCCGGATATTCGTAAACAATAAACCCCATCCGCGTCCCGCAACATTAAATATCCATCCGCGTATGCCATCGGTCCCCATGCATCGTGCCCGTTCATAATTCGCTGCTTTTTTACTAACGTCATTCCTCGTTGTTGCAGCTTATACACGTACAATTCTCCATCATCTTTCAAAGCAAACAGGTGGGTACCGATTATAAAATAAGGTCCTAAGCCAAAACGTTCATCTGCCGCTGATTCCCATATTGGCGTACGCAAATTGGAAGGTGAATAAACTACTAATTTCCCTCGTATTCCACCACCGTCTTTCGGCGGAACGGTGATCACCATTTGTTCATACAAAATCGGCGTTTGCTGTTCGCTCGACACGCCTTCGTTCGGCTTGTAGCGGTCGACAATGGTTGCCGACCATTTACCGTCTGTGTGTTTCACTTGAAGTAGTGCGCCGCCTGCACCATAACCGGCAGTCAACAATATTTTATCGGGTGATAACTGCAAGGGAGAAGGCGCTATTACCGAAGGTTTCCACGTATCCACATGCCACAGCAATTTGCCTTTATCGGCAGTTTCGCCTGAAATGCCGCAAACGCCTCCGATTCCGGCATATATGTATGTTTTCTTTCCGTGAAGCATCATTGGCATAATGGAAGAGTGCGACATTTTGTAGCCTAACGAATTGGGTGTTTGCCAAACGATTTCGCCTGTTTCGCAATCCACGCCAAGCATCAACACCTCCCTTCCGGCAGGCGCTAAAATTAGTTGATTGTTTTCTATTCGTGGGCATTGACCGGAGTACCAGTGCGGTACTTCTGTTTCGAACTGTTTTTGCATATCTAATACCCATTTCAGTTCACCGGTAATTGGATCGCAGCACATTACGTGCCCCATGGGTCCAACGGTAATTACATATTTGTCGTTTACAACCGGCGCCGTGCGCGAAAAACCATGATTGCGTTTCATTGGTACACGATACCATCTGCGCCAAAGCTCTGCGCCTGTTTCCAAAGAGAAGCAGCGCAGCATATCCGAACTTAATTTTTCGTCATAATCAAGCAAGTAAACCAAGCCGTTGTAGATAACGGGAGCAGCGTAACCCTCACCGGTTTCTACTTTCCACATTACCGGAAAATCGGATGTAAAATTGAAAGTGGCGTTTGTGTGGGCAATGTTTTTGTAGTCGTTCCCTCTGAAACATGCCCATTGCCCTTTCAGTGCGGAGGTTTCATCGGCATAGCGCATAAAAAACTCTCCAATGCGCACATCATCGGTTTTGCGTGCACCGCCTTCCGGTCGATTGTCTGCTCCGGGATTTTGGATGGTTATGTTGAAATCGGGCGTGTAAAGATGCCAAAAGATGATGGCGCCGGTATAAATCAGCGCAACGAGAATAGTAACGAGTACGATTGTGTTTTTCTTTTTCAACTTATCAAAATATTAACTTAGTAACGTGCGGCAATATTCATTATTTTCACTTTTTATGTAAAAGATAAAAAAATAATGATTTTGTCCTGAGTAAAAAAACAAACTTTCCTACAAGTTTAATAAAAATGCTTACTTTTGCCATTGCAAATGTAAAATGTTTTTATTATGAATACTTCGTTACTGTACTCCGCTTGCCGCCTACAGATTGTCATTAGCGCTTTTTTACTGTTTTGCTTTGTAAATACAAACGCGCAACGTCTTGAAGTACACGGTATCAAAGATTTTTCAAATATTGAAATCGCCAATAAGCCTTGGGGCGTTGGAGGCGCCATAGACCTTGACCAATTGGTAAAAAAGACCGTTTTTAGAATTCATTTCGATTGGGCAAGACATCGAAAAAAAGATCTCATAACCAATCATAACTATCGAAGAATGAGTGGTGGTATTTCGGCGCTTTATTCTTTTGACGTTATAGAAAAACTTACTTTCCGGTGTGGTGTAGAAGTGAATTATACCAATGTAAGACATTCTTATATTATTGATACAGATACGATTAATAAAAAAGATATAACATGGCTGCAAACCGCAAGTTTTATAGGTGTTGGTCTGCATGTTGCTTTAAACTATGAGCTTACACCCCGATTTAATGCAGTACTTAATTTTGTTCCTGTTTACCTGATTCCGGTAAGTTCCAAATCGTATATTACTACTATTGACCCCTTATATAAAAAAGGGTTTTGGTTGTTCCCAATTCAATTAGGCCTTTCTTATAAATTATTTAAACCCGATTAATCAATGAGAAAAATCCTCTTTTTAAGCATTATTATTTTATCGGTATTGACCTTATTTGCAAAGCCACGAAAAAAAGATACCGAAAACTTACCTTTGTTTTATACTAAATGGATACTGAAAGAGATTCATGGAATGCCTGTTACGCAAGGTTTAGATACTGCATTTATCATCTTTTCCGATAATTATAAAATGTCAGGAAATTTAGGATGTAATCTCTTTTTTGGAAGTTTTAGTTCCGGAAAGAAAAGGATTAAGTTAGATTTTGTAGGTTCTACAAGAAGGTTGTGTATAGATATGAGTTTGGAAGAGCAGTTCTCAAGAGCCATTCGAGATGATATAACTCATTATCATATAGAAAAAAACAAACTTTATTTGCGCTATAAGGAAAACGTGGTTTTAAAATTTGAAGGAATAACTTTACCTCAATAAAGGTATCTATTTAACAGGTTTATGCAGGTTTATTATGGATGATATGAATAAAAATTCAAAAATATATGTTGCAGGGCACACCGGATTAGTAGGCTCAGCAATTGTGCGTTGTTTGCAAAATAACGGTTATAACAATCTCATCTTTAGAGATATTAAAGATTTGGATTTAAGAAGACAGCAGGAAGTAGAAGTTTTTTTTACTCAAGAACAACCGGAATATGTGTTTCTTTCTGCCGCTAAAGTAGGAGGGATTTTAGCCAACAACACCTATCCGGCGCAATTTATCTACGATAATTTGATGATTGCTGCCAACATCATTCATTCTGCTTATTTGTCTAAAGTAAAAAAACTGCTATTTCTCGGCAGCTCTTGCATTTATCCTAAAATGGCGGCGCAACCCATTAAAGAAGAATATCTTTTAACCGGAAGTTTGGAACCTACCAATGAAGCTTACGCTATTGCCAAAATCACAGGGTTGGAATTGTGCAAATTTTACCGCCGGGAATACGACTGTGATTTCATTTCGGCGATGCCTACGAATTTATACGGCATCAATGATAATTTCGACTTGGAAACCTCACATGTTTTGCCCGCATTAATTCGCAAGTTTCACGAAGCGAAAATAAATGAGAAAGAAGAGGTCGTATTGTGGGGCACCGGCACACCCAAACGCGAATTTTTGTATGTGGATGACCTCGCCGATGCTCTGTTGTTTCTCATGCAACATTACGCCGGCGAAGAACCGGTAAATATCGGCACGGGCGAAGATGTTGCCATTGGTGAGTTAGCCTATATCATAAAAGAGATTACCGGATTTACCGGAAATATCGTTTATGATACCACCAAACCGGACGGTACACCGAGAAAATGGTTGGATGTTACCAAAATTCATAATTTAGGGTGGAAGCATAAAACCGAATTAACGGAAGGGATTGGAAAAGTTTATGAATGGTACCAAAATCTTTAATTTTTAAATCTTTAAATTCTTAAACTTCTATAACTCCCATGAAAATTTCCATCATTACAGTAACTTACAATGCCGAAAAGTTTTTAGAAAAAACGATGTTAAGCATTTTACATCAAACATGTAAAGACTTTGAATATATTATTGTGGATGGAGCCTCAAAAGATGGAACCGTAGAGATAATTATGAATTACGAATTACGAATTACGAATGGGGAGTTTTCGGGAGTTAAACCTGAACAATTTCGTTGGATTAGTGAACCGGATAAAGGGTTGTATGATGCGATGAATAAAGGGATGGAGTTGGCGACCGGAGATTTTGTGTGGTTTGTTAATGCCGGAGATTTGATTTATGATGAGCATACGCTGCAAACTATCGTGAATGTTTATTCCAAAGCTCCGATGAGTGATATTATTTACGGGCAATGTTTGATGATTGATGAAAATGAAAATGCACTTGGAGAGCGACATAAAATCGCGCCTAAACATCTTACAAAAAAGAATTTATTGCAAGGATTAGTGGTATGTCATCAATCTATTTTAGTAAAAAAAACAATCGCACCGAAATATGATTTGAAATATAAAATTTGCGCCGATTATGATTGGACGATTCGAGCTGTGGAAGAATCAAAAGTTAGCAGTTATGTGGATCAACATATTTCCAAATTTTTAATAGCCGGAGTGTCTTCTCAACAAAGAAAAAGATCTTGGTTAGAACGTTTCAATATAATGAAAAGAGAGTTCGGGTGGTGTAAAACTTTATGGGCACATTTGATCATCATTTTAAAATATCCATTTACCAAAAAATATTAATTATTATGATTATACAAACCGAAGTTAAAGTCTTTCCCGATCGCTCTAAATTACCTGCTAAAGAGGCTGATCTATTGGCAGTTGCTTCCGAAGCTGCAAAACATGCTTACGCACCCTATTCACACTTTAAAGTGGGTGCGGCGGTTTTGTTAGCCAATGGACATATTATTTCAGGAAATAATCAGGAAAATGCGGTATATCCTTCAGGGATGTGCGCTGAGCGTGTGGCGCTTTTCTACGCCGCTGCGCAATTTCCGGAAACGCCCATTGTAAAAATTGCGATTACCGCCAAGGGAGCCAAAAATGAAACCGACCGCCCTGTTCCGCCTTGCGGAAGCTGTCGCCAATCACTTTTAGAATACGAAATGAAGTTTGGCGAGCCTATTGAAATTATAATGGCAGGTGCAAAGGGGGAAGTTTATATCGTACAATCTGTTGCCGATTTACTACCTTTGTCGTTTAGCAGTGATTTTTTATAAAAGGATGTTTAGTAATTCAACATTACCGGCATAATCAACATCAACAGATCTTCTTCCGGAGAATCTTGTTCGGTGGGAATAAGTAAAGCTGCACGGTTGGGCTGCGACATTTCAAGCGTTATTTCTTCTGAGTCTAAATTCTCTAACATTTCTCGTAAAAACTTGGAATTGAAACCAATATCCATCGTTTCTCCCGTATAAGCACCGGTGATATTTTCTTCCGCTTTGTTCGAGAAATCTAAATCTTCTGCGGTAATCACTGTCCTTTCATCTGAAAGAGAAACTCTTACTTGATAGGTGGATTGATTCGAGTAAATTCCTACACGGCAAATAGATTTGTGAAATTCTTTTCTGTTCACCACAAATTTATTCGGATTTTCTTTTGGTATAACGGCTTGATATGCAGGAAATTTTCCTTCTTTCAAAGAAGAAAACAACACGATGTTACCAAACGAAAAGCGAATGTGGTGGGTATCGGTAGTATATTCTACTTTAATTTTTTCATTTACTCCGGATAAAATAGATTTTAGCTGTGTAATAGGCTTTTTGGGCAATATGAACGAAATGGTATCATCCACTTTTACAGCGGTATTTGTATAACGTACCAACTTATGTGCATCGGTAGCTACAAAAGTGATGTTTTCATTAGAGAGTTCACACAAAACGCCCATCATATTGGGACGAAGTTCGTCGTTTCCGGTGGCAAACAACGTTTTGCTTATGGCGCGCTGTAAAATAGGCGCTTCTATCTCAAACGATTGTGGCGCTTCCATAGTTTTCATTGCCGGATACTCTTCTCCGGGAAAACAAGAGGAGTCGTATTCGCCGTTTGCCGCTGAAAATTTCAATGTATGATTTTCAATATCAATATCAAAAACGAGTGGGGTTTCGGGCATCAACTTCAGCGTTTCTAAGATGGTTTTTGAAGGTATGGCAACAGCGCCTTCACCTTCCACGTTGGTTAGTTGTACGGTGGCGGTCATAGTGGCATCCAAATCGGAAGCCATGAGCGTTAATGTCTCTCCTTCAACGGTAAAAAGAAAATTATCCAATATGGGCAAGGTGCTGTTGGCGCCTAAAACGCCGCTGATTGCACTTAGATTTTTATACAAAACATCGCGAGATACAATAAATTTCATATTTTTTTTGATTAATTGTTAGGGTGGCAAAAATAAAAAAATAATGTTTCTTTGCAAAGGAAAAAGTAATTAAATCAAAATTAAATATGGACAAAAATCAAGTACGCGAAGTGATTGCCAAACGTGTGGCAAAAGAGCTTAAAAACGGAGACGTTGTAAATTTAGGAATAGGACTTCCCACATTAGTTCCCAATTATTTACCAAAAGATGTTGAGTTAGTATTGCAATCGGAGAACGGCTTACTGGGCATGGGACCCACGCCGGAAGCAGGGGAGGAGAAAGCATATTTGGTTAATGCCGGTGGCGGATATATTACGGCAGAGCCGGGCGCTTCTTCTTTTTCATCCGCGCAATCGTTTGCCATTATTCGAGGCGGGCACGTGGATGCCACCATTTTGGGCGCCATGCAAGTAGATGAAACCGGCGACTTAGCCAACTGGATGATTCCGGGAAAACTTACGCCGGGCATGGGCGGCGCCATGGATCTTTTGGTGGGCGCCAAACACGTGGTGGTAGCCATGGAACACACGGCAAAAGGGGCACCTAAGATTTTGAAAAAATGCACATTGCCGCTCACCGCAAAAGGACAAGTAAACCTCATCGTTACTGAAATGGGCGTAATGGAAATTACTCCTCAAGGTATTGTCTTAAAAGAGATTCATCCGGAATTTTCTGTTGAAGATGTGCAAGCTGCTACCGAAGCTACTTTGATTATTTCTCCGGAATTGAAGCCGATGGAGTTGTAGGAAATTTAAAGATTTAATAATTTAAGATTCAAAAATCTTACTCTTGTTCCCTTAGGAACGTTACAATTTTTTCCAAATAAAAAGCGTCTATTTCATCAAAATTAGCAAGTTTCTCGCTATCTATATCCAAGCAGCCAATAATTTCATTATCAGCATTTTTTAATGGAATTACAATTTCTGATTTGGAACGCGAATCACAGGCAATATGCCCGGGAAATTGCTCTACATCGGGAACGATAAGTATTTTTCCTTCATTGATAGCAGCCCAACAAACGCCGCTGTTTTTTTTCAAAACCTGGCAGGCTAACGGACCTTGATATGGGCCTACGGTCAATTCATCGTTAACTAACAGATAAAAGCCTACCCAGAAAAAATTATCCATTTTATGATATAACAATGCGTTAATGGTAGCCATTCGCGCGTATAAAAAATCGGTTTTTTGTAACAATTCTTCTAATTGTTGTATGATTCTTTGGTAGCGACCTTCTTTTTTTGAGAGCATAGTTTTTTTAATTATTATTTTTTTTCACTTAACTCTAACCATCGCATCGTTTTACTATCAATCTCTTCTGAAACGTTTTGGTAGGATGCTCCCCATTTTTGGAGTTCTTGCGGGGTTCCGTTTCCACTGTTCATTTTTTGTAATAATGCATCTTTTTCTGCTTCCAGTGTTGGGATTTCTATTTCTAATTGGTCGAGCTCTTTGCGTTCTTTCCAGGTGAGTTTTTTCTCACCTCTTCCGTCAGCCGTCGGCAAGCCGCCGTCTGCCACCTTCTCCTCAGAGAGGAGAAGGAATTTCTCCCTTTCTTCTTTCTGTCTTCCGCTTTCTGTCTTCTGCCTTCTGCTTTCCTCTTTCTGCTTTTCAATCCGGTATTCCGTGTAATTTCCGTAAAAATCTTTCACCTTGCCGTTGCCTTCAAATACAAAAAGATGATCCACCAATTTGTTCATAAACCAGCGGTCGTGCGAAACTACTAAAATGCAGCCTTGGTAATGTGTAAGAAAGTCTTCCAACAAATTCAAAGTGTCAATATCAAAATCGTTGGTGGGTTCATCGAGAATGAGAAAATTGGGATTTTTTAACAAGGTAATTAACAGGCTTAGCTTTCGTTTTTCGCCACCGCTTAAATCTTCATAATAAGTATATTGCTGTTCATATTTGAATCCGAAATAGTTCAAAAACTGCGATGCGCCTACGTAGTTCCCGTTTTCTAAACGAACCACTTCGGCGTGTTCTTTTACGATGTCAATCACACGTTTGTTACCTTTTACAGGCAATCCGTCTTGAGCAAAATATCCGAATTGGATGGTTTGTCCGGGTATAATTTTCCCTGCATTGGGCAAAATTTCACCTACTAATAATTTCAATAATGTACTTTTACCTGTACCGTTTTTGCCCACGATACCGCATTTTTCACCTTTTTTAAAAATGTAGGAAAAATCATCCAATATCATTTTGTCCGGATATGAAAAATCAAGGTTATTGATTTCCAGTATTTTATTTCCGAGGCGCTCGGTACGCACATGAAATGCATCGGCTTGTTTCTCTGCCTTACGGTTTGCGTTTTCCTTTAAATCCTCAAAGGAATTAATGCGTGCTTTGGCTTTGGTAGTGCGTGCAGAAGGAGAGGTACGTACCCATTCCAATTCTTTATGATACAGCTGTTTAATTTTCTCTAATTCAGCAGATTCGTTGGCAATACGCTCCGCTTTTTTCTCTAAATAATAATCGTACTTGCCTTTATATTGGTAAAGTTTGTGATTATCCAATTCAATAATATTGTTACACACCTTGTCTAAAAAATAACGGTCGTGCGTAACCATGAGCAACGTTGTGTTTGAAGTAGACAAATATTCTTCCAACCATTCAATCATATCAATATCCAAATGGTTGGTGGGTTCGTCCAAAATAAGCAAGTCTGTATCGGCAATTAGCGTTTTAGCAAGTGCGGTTTTTTTGCGTTGTCCTCCGGACAGTTCACTTACATTTTTAAAAATATCATCAATGCCGAAGCGGGAAAGAATCTCTTTTACCCTGCTTTCCAAATCCCAGGCGTGCAAACGCTCCATTTCGGACAGCGCATGCTCAAAACGTGCTAGATTTTCAGATGTTTCATTTCGTTTTACCAAAGTTAAAGCCGCTTCATATTCTTTTACCACTTTGATAATGGGAGAGTTGGAGTCAAAAATGACATCCATCACAGAGTAATTTTCCGTAATAGTTTCTAATTGCGGCAAATAAGAAATAGTGATCCCGTTTCGCAACGTAACTTTTCCTGAATCAGGAGAATCCAGGCCTGAAATAATATTGAGCAGTGAAGATTTACCTGTGCCGTTTTTAGCAATCAACGCCGTTTTTTGCCCTCTTTCAATCCCAAAAGTAATATCCTCGAAAAGTAGCTTTTCGCCGAAGGATTTTGTGAGTTTTTCGATGGTGAGGTAATTCAATTGGATTTAAAAATTTAAAGATTTAATATAGAGAGGAGAGGTTATTGGTTTTTCCAGCGCGGCAGCCGTTTCATGCCTCTAGTAAAAAGCCATGATAAAAATTTGGAGTGTCCGCTTTCTATCATCATTTTTCTACAAAACTCCTGAAATTCATTTACAGTTCCGTTAAAAGTGAATGCTCCGTTTTCGTAACAATAGCTGCAATAAAGTTCATTTTTACTTCCATCGGCGTTTGTACCGCCTCCTTGTGGATCTTTCTTCATAGGCATGCCGCAACTTTGGCATATTTTGTTTTTCTTATTCATTGATTTTATATTAAGTTAATAAATCTCAACTCATCATATTCTCCCGCACCATCTCCATCAAATACTGCACAATTTCCGGCTCCTGAATAGACATACCATCTAAGGCTTCGTTAATTTCTACCGTATCGAAAATGTAATCTATTTTATCTGTTTTATAATTCATAATAAAATGAATATCAGGATAAGCCGAAGCGGTAAGCACCATGGTTCCTGCCACATCGCCTAAAGGCGGGCGGTCAATATGCGACAATCCGAAAGTAACGGTTACGATTGTTCCTACATTCAATTCAGACTCAATGGTGAGCGAGCCGCCGGTAAATTCCGCATTTTGCTTTAACAATGAAAGACCGAGCCCCACTTTTCTTGTGGTACGTGTTGTAAAAAACGGATTAAGTACTTGTTGCAAAGTTTCTTCGCTCATGCCATGTCCGTTATCTTTAAAAACAACGGTAAGCCTGTCTTTTTCAGGATCTTCCTCAATGTTCAACTCAATCTTCGTTGCCTTCGCTCGCGTAGAGTTTTGAAGAATATCCATAATGTGCAAAGCAATATCTTTCATTACGATTTTATGGCTTCGTAAATTTTTCCTACGGTTTCAAAAGTTTCTTCCGAAGTGCCGAGCACCGGAATCTCTTCTCTAATAGCTTGTTGCAACATATCTTCATCCGGTTGGAAGTTTTTTACTAACACAACGGCTGCCAATTCTTTTAATGAAGCGATGGCAATTACATTTTTGTGGGTTTGAAGCGTAATCCAAACTTCGCCTTCCTTGGCAAAGCCCATTACATCGCTCAATAGATCGGAGGCGTAACCGCCGGTAATCTCTACGTCTAAGTTTTCTTGCCCACTAAAAACGGTGAGGTTTAATTTTTCTACTAATTGTTTAACAGTCATAATATTGATTTTTAATTTTCGTATAAACTACCCCGTCCGGCTTCGCCGTCCACCCCTTCAAATTTTGAAGGGGATTTTTCGTCATTCCGAACGTAGTGAGGAATCGCATAGTTTTATTCGTAATTTTTTATTATTCATTTCCGTCCAAAATCCGCAGGTATCTCTCCCCATTGCTTCGTATTCCATTTAATAATCGGCGTTTTGAAAGAATTATTTTGTAACCACAGTTCCGCACGTGTTAATAAATCAAAAATCACCTCATTTTCCTCTGTGGGCAATACGATAGATTTGTGTTTTTTTTCACGTACCCAAGCTATTGCAGTAATACTATCCGAATAAATGGGAATAGTAATGTTTTTCTGTTTTAATAGAGCCAATCCGTGCACTAAAGCCAAAAACTCTCCGATATTGTTGCTGGCTTTTGGAAAAGGTCCTTGCTTAAACCACAATTCTTTAGTTCCCGTATGCACGCCTTGGTATTCCATTTGTCCTGTTACCATGTTGCAGGCAGCATCTACGGACAAACTGTTTAAAATTGGCGCGTTACCGCTTGTAAAGACGGGGGCTTTGCGGGTTTTGAAATATTCTTTATATCCGTTTGTATATGCTTTTTCTGCTTCCGCCTTTGTTTCAAATGACTTATATTTTGCGCCTTCAAATCCATCTACTTGCGCTTTACAGTCGTTCCAATTATTGAAAACGCCGCAAACGCGCCCTTGCCAAACTACGTAATATTTACTTTTTGCCATTTTTAATTAAGTCGGGGGCGAAAATAAATAATAATCTGAACCGTGATTTTATTAAGATTAATAAGATCAACAGGATTTTTATCTTGGTAATCTTATTAATCTTAATAAAATCATGGTTCAAAAAATCTCCAGCTCATTCAATTCAATCAAATACTCAGGCTGGTAAGAAAGTTTGGCTTTTCTTAGTCCTTCCACACCGGCATCTTCCGCACGATTGATGTAAGTGTATTTTTTCGATATTTCAGTGGCAAACAATTTGTTTACCATAGTGTAAGCGCCTTTGTAATTTCTATCCGCTTTTTCAAAAAGAATTAAAAAAGTTTCTTTATTTAAAGGAAAACCAATGGAAAATGCTACAATTTTATCTTCAACTTGTAACAAAATACCTTGCATATTTAACTCAAAAAAATAGTTAAGAGCTTCTTCTGTTGCTATGTTTTCTATGCTTAAAGAGGTTGATTCGGAGGTAATTTTATCGGCATCCCATAAAGCGTCAAAATGCTTCACTTTTTCTATGTTATCTTTGGTTATGGGCATGCAACTCCAATTATTATGTTGTGTAAAATGGTTGATCTGGTTTCTCTTAGGCTTTAAAAGATGTCCTTCTAAACGTGCTAATTTTTCTGCCGAATAAATATACTCAAAGTCTTCTCTTACGGAGATTATCTTAAAATGCTTGCCTGTTTTTTGACAAAATTCTTCCGCCCATTGTAGCAATAAAGGCGCTATATCATTACAAAACTGATAAAAACGCACCTGCTTATTAGCACTAAGCGTTTCAATCGCTATTTTGTCAAGAACATCGGGAAGGTTGCCGACACCCATCGGAAACATATAATAATCATCGTTATTATAAGTGGCTTTAATCAACAAAAAATGATCCAAAATCGCATATTGCACATGGAACAGGTTCCTATAAAGAAAGAGCACTGCAAAGCTGTAATTCATTAATTGACAGTCCCATTTTTGAGAAAAAGAGAGAAATAACGATTGGTCTTTTAAATCAAGCGGCTGAAATTGAAGCATGTTAAAATATCTAAAAAGTCTGCAAAAGTAATATTTATAGAAATGAACGTTACAATTAAAAATTATTTTTGCAATTAAAAATTATGAATGCTCCTATGAAACATGTAATCTATTTTTTAATTTTTCTTATTTCTTCGTTTACATTGTCGGCTAATTCTATGAAAGATAGTGCTGTTGTTTACATGCAACAAGCGAATGAGGCTTATCAAGCCAATCAATTTGCAGATGCTATTGCGTTATATGATAAAGTGGTTGATTTGCAATATGAAAGCGCTACCTTGTATTATAATCTCGGTAATGCGTATTTTAAAAACGGAGATAATGCACGAGCACTGCTATGGCTTGAGAGAGCACGCAGGTTAGATCCTAACAATGAAGATATTATTCACAACATCAGTTTTGTTCAACAAAAATTAATAGATAAAATTGAACATTTACCGGAACTGTTTATTGTTAAATTATGGAACAAATGTTCCGGCTTGTTCACAGGTAACCAATGGGCAGTACTAAGTATCGTTGCATGTTCTTTATTTGCACTATGTTTGCTTTTTATTTTGCTAATTCGGATTTCGTGGGTTCGTTCCATTTCCATTTTTGTAGCCATACTTGCGCTGTTTTTTACAATATTCTCCGTCATTTTTGCTAAAAAAGAGAGCACACGTTATACTCAACATCCTCAAGGTATTATAATGGGGTATGTAGTAAATGTGAAAAGTACTCCTAATGAAAAAGGCTCCGATTTGTTTGTCATACATTCCGGATTAAAAGTCGGAATTACCGATCAATTGAATGAATGGGTGGAGATTAGGCTACCCAATGGAGAAAAGGGGTGGATACAAGCCACCCAAATTGAACAAATATAACGGTAGGGGCGCAAAATTTTGCGCCCTTTCATATTATTATAATTTCAATATTTTCTTGACAACCGAATGTCCTGAGTCGGCGGTTATTTTAACAAAATAAATGCCTGTGTGCAAATGTGAAATATTTAAAACCACCCCGTCAGGCTTCGCCTGCCACCCCTCCAATGAATTGGAGGGGAATCTATTCCCTACTTTTCTGCCAAAAACATCAAGAATCGTAATGTCGGATATCGGATAATCGGATATCGTAATGGTTAATTCTCCTGTCGTCGGATTTGGATAAATATTTATTCCGGAAATATCTGTCTCGTTAATTCCAAGATTTAAAGTAGCATGTAAACTAATTTCGACTTCAGAATTTGAAGGATCATTGCTACTAAGGGTAAAATTACCAACATGTTCTGTAGCTTTTGCAATGTTATTAAAATTGTACGATAAAGTGAGGGTGAGCGAATCGCCTTCCGGAATGGTGCCGTGTTGCGGATCAATGGAGAGCATGTCATCGAAATCAATATCGATAATTTCAATCGCAAGGTCTGCATTGCCGAGATTATAAACTATGATAAAATCTTCAACTACTGTCATTTCTTCTGAATATACAAAAGAACTTGTTTTACTTAAGCTCAACACAGGAGCAAAATACACTTCGTTTTGAGTAGCGTGTAAGGCAATTTCAATTTCCGGATTTTCCGGATCATTGCTTAACAGCGTAAAGCTACCCAAATAGCTTCCGGTTGCAACATTAGAGAAATCGTAAGATAAAGTTATCGTTTGAGAGCCGGAAGGTTGAATTGTTCCAGTTAAAGGTGTAATAATAAGCATCTCATGAAAATCAATATCTGTAATTTCAAAAGAAAGATCAGCAAGCCCCAGATTAGAAAGCGTGATAAAATCTTCAATTATTTCAAAGTCTTCGGAAGTTACCGAAGAACTCGTTTTATCCAAACTCAACACAGGAAGTAAAGGCGGTTCTCCAACAAGAGTAAATTTGTGCGGATCGGGTGCACCAATATAAGGATGGCACTCTCTTCTTCCGGATTCATCGGCAGCAAAAACGTAATACTCTATTAATCCACTCGTAAGACCGTAAATTGTTACTTCCCAAGTGTTAGCTCCGGCATACTCCATATTGTATGCTTCGTAATCACCGCCATCAATTCTAAGATAGATAATTGCAGAATCGGAATATATTGTGTTATTGCAATATGAATAAAGTTCCGTGCTAAAAGTCAGGCTTCCTGTATTTTCAATTTCTGCAAAATAGGGCTGATGTTTCACATAAAGCATGCATCTGTCTGCAATTTCGTGCGTGCGGCAATGAAGGGCATCGGTATTGAGCCATGAGTTGTAATTAATCCCTATGATTTCATATCCCGGCATGGCTTGTTGGTAAACTTGCAGTGCTGCAATATCATGGCTTGTCATAGTTTGGTTAACGGGTACAAGAACTTTATTGTTCAATATCAGCGAGTTGGTGTAAGGGGTGATAGGCGAATAGCCGGTAGCCCCGGGTGCATCCACTCTAAAAACTTGCATGGGCGTTCCATAAGAAGAGGTGAGTGAGGCAAAGTAATTTGCCGCAGTTTCGAACTTATTGTAGTTTGGATTATTTGTGGGAACGCGCGAAACCAAAACCTTATCAGGTGCAAGATACTTACTCCAACAATCAATATGTTGAATATTGTCGTAAGGAACTATAGGATCCGGAATAAAGTGGTATTCTTCTATTCCCATGTATTCTTGAAAATGGTTTTTAATTTGTTGTGCGCTCCATCCGGAATTTTCTGTTAATGTTAGTGTTGTAGAAGCAGCCTGAGTTAGCCCGTCGTTCATAAAATTGCCGCCGCAATGTTGAAGTGTAGAGGCATATCTATTTATGTTGGGTCCATTAGATGACAGGTAAGTAGCAAGTCTGCTGTTTATTTGGTTATCACTTGGTCTCGGTCTGTTATAAGCAAAATCGTACATTGCTACTTCATTATTATTAATTGCCATGAACCAAGGACCATAATCTCGTGTCCAGTATGTATCTGAACTTGCAATTAAAAATTCACAATTAGCAGTATTTACTCCGTTTGAATTATATTGGCCTAATACGGTATTTTGTTGAGATGTGCTTGCTACAATCGTAATCACTTTAATGTCTTTTGCCATTTCTCTAATTAACGACATCGGAATACCAAAAGGATAGCGAATAAGCACAGCTTCCATCGGCTCCCATTCGGCAATGGGGCGAATTTGACCCACCGGCGGAGATGTTGGAGCTGTCCTGAGCGTATCATAGCCTTTGCTTTTTGCCCATTCTATTTCTTCCTGGGAAGGAGTGTGATGCAGACGGATACCGGCTTCGTTGTAAATGGGTTGGGAGAAAGAGATTGAAACACTTGTGATAAGTACTGTAAAGAGTAAGCTGATTTTTTTCATTGTATTGATTTTTTTTAATTTTTATATAAACTACCCCGTCTCGCTGCGCGAGACACCCCTTCAAAATTTGAAGAGGATTTTCTTCCGTCATTCCGAAGGGAGCGAGGAATTTCAAACTTTAATTTTTAATTTTTTAATTGTTTCCATCGGATTTTCCGAGCCAAATACTGTATTTCCGGCAACTAAAATATCCGCGCCGGCTTCTACTAAAATGGGAGCGTTTTCCAAATCTACGCCGCCATCTACTTGAATCATGGCGTCTGATTTGTGTTTTTCGATCAATTTTCTAAGTTCTTTTATGCGTTTGATGCTGTTGGTGATGAAGCGTTGTCCGCCAAAACCGGGGTTTACCGACATAATTAACACAAAATCAACATCATTAATTATATCTTCTAAAAAAGAGACCGGCGTATGTGGGTTAAGCGCCACACCCGCCAGCATATCTAAATCTTTAATTTGGTGAATGGTGCGATGCAAATGTGTGCAGGCTTCCCAATGTACCGATAAGCAATCGGCGCCGGCTTTTTTAAATTCGGCGATGTAGCGTTCCGGTTTTTCAATCATTAAGTGCACATCTAACGGCTTTTGCGCTACTTTTTTAATGGCGCGAATTACCGGCATGCCAAAGGTGATGTTGGGCACAAAATGACCGTCCATAATATCCAAATGCAGCCAATCGGCTTTCGATTTGTTAAGCATTTTTATCTCTTTTTCCAGATTTACGAAATCGGAAGAGAGCAAAGAAGGTGCAATAATTGGACTCATAATCAACTTAATTAAAATTTATTACAGCTTTAACGGCGGTTTCGCCGGAGAGTTTTCCAAAGGTTTCGTCGCCAATCATGATTGCCGGCGCTAAAGAGCAGCAACCCAAGCAAGAAACGGCTTCCAACGTAAATTTACCGTCTTCGGTGGTTTCTCCGTCATTAACTTTCAAATGCTCTGACAACGCATTCATCACGGCATTAGCATTTTGCACATGACAGGCAGTTCCTTTGCATACTTTTATTGAATATTTTCCGGAGGGTTTCAGCTTAAACTGTGCGTAGAAAGTGGCAACGGCATATAATTCGCTTAACGGATAATTTAATTCTTCTTCCACGCGTTGCAATGCTGCTTTCGGCAAATAAGTATAAACGGTTTGTATTTCTTGCAAAAGCGTAATCAAACCACCTTTTTTGTCTTTGTATTTTGGAATAATGCTTTCAATCAAGGAAATATCAACTTCTTGTGCTGAAGGAACAGGTGTTTGGGAGATTCTTTGGATTCTCATAAACTCATTGTTTTATTTTAGCAATTTGGCGGCAATCACCATTTTTTGCACTTCAGAGGTGCCTTCATAAATTTCGGTAATTTTGGCATCGCGCATCATGCGTTCTACCGGATAGTCGCGGGTATAGCCGTAACCTCCGTGCAATTGCACGGCTTTGGTGGTAACTTCCATTGCCGTTTCGGCAGCAAAAAGTTTCGCCATCGCGGCATCGGTTGAATAGGGTAGGGCATGATCTTTTTTCCACGCAGCGGCATACACCAAATAACGCGAGGCTTGCACTTTAGTCTCCATGTCGGCTAATTGAAACTGTGTATTTTGAAAGCTGCTGATTTGTTTGCCAAACTGTTTTCGCTCTTTGGTATATTTAACGGTTTCATCTAAAGCGCCTTGCGCAATGCCCAGCGCTTGTGCGGCAATACCGATGCGCCCACCGTCTAATGTTTTCATGGCGATGCCGAAACCGCCGCCTACTTTGCCTAAAAGATTCTCTTTAGGTATTTTGCAGTTTTCAAAGATTAACTCGGCGGTAGCAGAACCGCGAATTCCTAATTTCTTTTCTTTTACTCCAAATGAAAATCCGGGCGTTCCTTTTTCTACAATGAATGCAGTAATTCCCTTCACACCCAACGATTTATCGGTCATTGCAAGCACAATGTAAACATGAGCATAAATGGCGTTGGTAATAAAAATTTTGCTTCCGTTTAAAATATAATGATCACCTTCTAAAACGGCGGTGGTTTGTTGCGCAGAGGCATCGGTTCCTGCATTAGGTTCGGTCAATCCGAAAGCTCCAATCCACTCACCGGAAGCAAGTTTGGGCAAATATTTCATTTTTTGCTCTTCTGTACCATTTTCCAAAATGGGCGCCACGCAAAGCGAAGTGTGTGCCGAAACCACCACACCGGTAGTGCCGCAAACGCGCGACAATTCCTCAACCGCTCTGGCATATAATTGATTATTTCCACCGGAACCACCGTATTGTACCGGCACCGGAATTCCCATAATTCCCAATTTTGCCATTTTTTCTGCAGTTTCCATAGGAAAACGCTCCTCTTCATCAATCTCTGCGGCTATAGGTTTTACTTCTTTTGCAGCAAATTCGCGAATCATCGTGAGAAATAACTCCTCTGTTTTAGTAACATTAAAATCCATATCGTTTGTTTTTACAATAGCTGCAAAGAAAGTATTTTTTGCTCAATTTTTATTTTGAGTTGGTATTATTTTAAAAAAAAAGAGAGCAATTTTTTGCTCGGTAATATTCTTAATTAACAAACCGAAAAATAAATTATCTTCGCAGGTTATTTTTTACATTATAATTATGCACAAAATAGAACTACATCCTATCTTAGAAATTCCTAAAAACAAAGAAGTTACATTTTTATTTAATGGTAAAAAAATAGTTGGACACGCCGACTATACCATTGCCGCCGCTTTGCATCAAGCAGGTTTTCCTGTACATAGCCACAGTTTAGATGGACGCGAGCGCAGTTTAGAGTGCGGCATCGGCAAGTGCGGCGCTTGCGAAATGTTGGTGGATGGCAAAATTAAACGAATTTGTATCACTAAAGTGGATGGCGTTAAAGAAGTAGCCGAAGTAAATACTCAAGTGCTTCCCAAAGAGGAGGTTCCAAATACAAAAAAAGAAACTCGCATTTATAAAACACGTGTGGCGATTATTGGCGCCGGTCCCGCCGGATTGGCTTGCAGAGAGGAACTTAATAAATTAGAAATTCCTAACATCGTGATTGATAATAATGATAGGGTAGGAGGGCAGTTTAATATGCAAACCCACCAGTTTTTCTTTTTTGAAAAGGAAAAATTGTACGGTGGTCTGCGCGGATTTGAAATATCATTGCACCTTGCCGGAGAAGACCACACCGGAATATTCCTTAATTCAACGGTTTGGGATCTTTTGGAAGGCAAGCGCGTTGCCGTAAAAAACATGCTTACTGAGGAGATTTATTATGTAGATGCCGAATATTTGGTGGTAGCAACCGGCGCCGTGCCTTTTATGCCCGCATTCGAAAACGATGATTTGCCGGGCGTTTACACCGCTGCCGTGATGCAAAAAATGATGAATGTAGAGCACACGTTGTTGGGCAAACGCATTTTGTCTATCGGGGCAGGAAATATCGGATACTTAACTTCTTATCAGGCTATGCAAGCAGGCGCGCAAGTAGTGGCAATTATCGAAGCTATGGATCGCGAGGGCGGTTTTCCCGTACAGGCAAATCGTGTGCGCCGTTTAGGTATTCCGGTACTAACTTCACATATTTTGCTGAAAGCGATTCCAAATGAGGATAATACCGGTATAATAGGTGCAGTTGTTGCAGAATGCAAAAATTTTGCACCAATTCCCGGTACGGAGAAGGTCATTAATGACATTGACGTCATTAATATTTGCACCGGTCTAATTCCTGATGATCAGCTTTTAATAAAAGGGCGCGCCGTTTTTGGAGAAAAAACGTTTGGTGTGGGCGATGCCGTGCGCGTGGGCGAAGGCACTTGCGCCGTTTTACGTGGCAAGCAGGCAGCTATGGAAATTGCGATGGCATGCAGCAAACGACTTTCTTATGATGCCTATTTAGAATTATCGAAAGAGTATATTGATTCGCAACAACATCCGACAAGAATATTAGAAAAGCCAAACAAACCTTCTGCTGAAAGAATGCACGAAAAACCTTTTGTAGTTGCCGATTGTTTGTACGGTTTTGCTTGTAACCCTTGTGTTTTTGCTTGCCCTAAAGATGCCATCCAAAAATCTTCTACTTCTACCGTACCTGTAATTGATTACGAAAAATGTATCGGTTGCATGGATTGTGTGGCAAAATGTCCGGGGTTAGCAATATTCGGTTATAATTTAGCTAAAAACCAACTTTTTTTGCCCATCGAAAATTTTGTAGAAGAAAATGCAGAGGTGTTTTTGGTGAATAATCAAGGCGAAAAATTGGGCGAAGGCATTATTGAAAAAGTATTACTAAAACCCAATAAAACGAACATTGTCCGCGTAAAATCTTTAACCTTAACAGGAGATAAGTTAACGGAGGTTACCGGTTTTATTACAAAAGAAAATTATCCGAAACCTTTAAACATTATCAAAAATACAACAACCGGTAAAGCGCCAACTTACATTTGTCATTGCGATGACGTAGAATTGGAAGCAATTTTAGGGGTAATTGGTGATAGAAAAATGATTTCGGTGGACGAATTGAAACATATTGTTCGTGTAGGCATGGGCGCGTGTCGCGGAAAGCGTTGTATTCCGCGTGTGCGTCAAATATTGCGCAGCAAAGGCATTGAGTTGGTGGGCGATGCAACGCCAAGAGCGCCTTTGTCGAATCAAGTGAACATGAGCGAGCTTTACCCGGCTTCGGCACAAGTGCAATTTATTACCGACATTCGCACGCACAAAACACGCCGTGTGGATTGCGAGGTTTTTATTGCCGGTGGCGGAATTGCCGGCAGCGGACTGTTTCGCTATTTTGCGGAAAACGGTAAAAAGTGTGTGCTCGCGAATGCCGGACACGGCGGCTCGTGGCGTAATATTGCAGGCGGACGCCCCGCTTTTTCCACGCCGGAAATTGCCGACATGGCGCAGCAAAATCTTCATTTGTTTAAAGAGCTGCAAAAAAATACCAATATAAACTTCAAACCTATTCGTTATGTGGGATTTGCGCATGATGAAGCTACCTACAAGGCTTTGGAGGCTTCTAAGGCGTGGTCGAACGCCTATATGGTGGATAAAAAAGACTTCCAAAAAGAAGTTACTCCCTACTTTAATCCGAATTTGAATACCTATCAGGCAGCGCTCATTACGCACGATTGCTGGCAAGCCACCCCGGGTTTGGTTTTGGATGCACTAAGAACGATTGGATTAAATAACGGAGGTATTTTATTGGATAACACAACCTTAGTAGAGGTGCAAAAAACAGCGCACGGTTTTATGGCATTAGTGTTAGAGCACGACAAAACTTACACCGAATATCATTGCGAACATTTTGTAAATGCATTAGGAGAAAACGCTGCGCATTTTGCTTCACAATTAGGCATTGAAACGGGATTGTATCCGGTGAAACATCAGGCGTTTATAACAAAACGTTTGCCGCTAATCGGAAAAGACGGCGATGCGTTGGATATGCTTATTGACCGCAGAAACTATAAAGGTTTCAGCGCCGTTTACGGACAGCAATTGGCGGAAACAGGGCAAATTATAGGTTGCGCCTCTCCGGCTTGCGACCCAATAGAAGCACATCAAAACTTGCACGTTAACTCCAAAGAGTTTATGGAGATTGTTTCCGAAATATTCACCAATTGGATTCCGCAATTGGGCGGTGTAACATTCCAGACATTTTGGGCAGGCTATTACGTTGAACCACGCTACATTATAGATCCTGAAAACGGGTTATTCATAGGACTACGTGGTCACGGATTCATGTTGGGGCAATATTTAGCCAAAATTTATGTTGATAAATACTTAGGTAAGCCTGTTCCCGAATATATGAATCGCTTGGCGTTGAATGGAGAGGGGCTGTGTGAAGGGGCATTTAAATAATCCTTGTGTTATGAAATTTTCAAGAATTAAAATAGAAAAAGAATTGACTAAAACAATCGGCATTGAAGAAATAGACATTCGACGGCTTTCCGATGTGGTTGCATTAGTAGGTAAAAATGGCTCCGGAAAAACAAGGATACTTAATTTGATTGAAGAAAATCTTTTCTCTCAAATAAATATTTCTCAACAAAATATTGATGAGGGAGTAATTTCATGTTTGCCAAAAATACTTGAACAAATTAAGAGCAAAAAAAATGAATCTGAAATGTTAAAAGAAAAAATCAAACAACTACGAAAAAAGCAGCAAACTCTTTCTGTTTCGGGAGAAATTCAAAGATTACAAGGTCAGTTAACCAAAGTTTCAACTTCATTAAATCTAGATTCTCGCATTATTCAGAAATTAGAAACCACCTATTTGAAACGGATTACCCAAGAAGGGATTCAACAGTTACAAGATTCTCCTTCATATAGTACAGAAATTTCTTTTGAATCTTTATTAGCGGAGGGAGAGAGGAATGACGAATATAATGAACTTAGTATTATTAGGAAAAATGCTCGTCATTTTGTAAAGAAACTGCCTCATCAGTTGGCTCTTGATAAAGTATCATATGATGATAATGATTTTGAAAATCAAGTTTCTTGTACACGATATGAAAAACTAAAAGTATTCATAAAAAGTTTTTTAAAAAAAGACTTAACATGGGAAAAAATTGTAAAAACGACTTCTGTTTCAGATGAAGGTAGTAGTTTAACAGCAAAAGGAGAGTGGAAATTGGATGGTAGAGAATTTAAATATGAAGAATTTTCGGAAGGAGAAAAAACACTTTTTGCCTATGCTCTGCTTTTTTTTCTTTTAGAATGTAACTCAAATTTGAATATTCGTGAAAGTATTATTTTAATTGACGAACCTGAATTGCACTTACATCCTGATTCTGAAATAGATGTAATTAATGGTATTAGAGATGTTATAAAAGAGAAAGGGCAACTTATTATTGCAACGCACTCTATAAATATTCTTTCAACGTTGAATTATGATGAAATATTTATGGTTAAAGATGGAAAAATAATACCTCCAAGTTCCTCTACTCCGGGAGAGTCTTTATCAGAATTGATGGGAATGGATGAAAGGGTAAATAAATTGTCAGATTTTCTATCTTCTATATCTACATGGACTTTTGTAAATTTTATTACGCAATGTTTTTCCAATCCCGAAACCATAAAAACGACTATTTCTAATGATCCTCAAATAGAGGCTTTTAAAGCTGCAATCAGAGATAAACTGAATGAAAATTCCAATATGTTTTTAGATTTTGGAGCTGGAATAGGCAGAATATATAATCAACTAAAATATGATACTGAGTTTATTAGTAAAATAAATTATTGCGCATTAGAAATTGATGAAGAATGTCATCCCGAACTGAAGGAATTGGGCATTAGCAATATTTATACTAAATATACCGAATTACCATCCGATAGTTTTGATTTTATCCTTCTTTGCAATGTACTTCACGAAATACCTGTTGAAGAATGGAAAGAAAATATTAACACGATTATTAATTCACTAAAAGTTGATGGATACTTGATTATTATTGAAGCCAAAATTTTAAACAAAGGAGAAAAAGTTGGCAATACCGGCTATTTGGTTTTGGATAAAGAAGAGATTCAACAACTTTTTAATTTATCTGTTTTACCAACTACAATTTGTGATGAAAAAGATAAAATAACATGTGTAGTACTGAACAAATCTGATTTGAAATCCATTTCAGAAGAAAATATCCAAAATGCACTTGTGGCATTAGAAAAAAACACTTTTGATAAAATTCAAAAATTAAGAGAAGAAGAAAGATTAAAAGAAAAAAGGTCATCAACAAAATCATGTGAAGCAGGTCGAAAAATGGCATTTTACTCACAACAACACATTAACGCTAAAATTGCACAAGAATACATAAAGTACCTAACGTCAACTCTGTTCAAATTGACGGAATTAACAAAACATTAAATATTAATAATTAATCCTTATGAAAAAAATCACAATTTTACTCCTCGTTGCAATCCTAACTCTTTGCAACTTAACGGCTCAGAAATTGACCGACTCCATTAACAACGATCCGAATGTAAGAATTGGAAAACTTTCCAACGGCTTGACTTATTACATTCGCGAGAACAACAAACCTGAAAACCGTGCCGAGTTTTGGCTGTTGGTAAATGCCGGCTCTATGCAGGAAAATGATGACCAACTCGGATTGGCGCACTTTGTAGAACACATGGGTTTCAACGGAATTAAAGGATTTCCGGGCAACAAACTCATTGACGAATTGCAAAAAATCGGCGTTTCGTTCGGACGCGGTATTAACGGATATACTTCGTTTGATGAAACCGTATATTTGTTGACCTTGCCCACCGATAATCCAAAACATATTGAAATGGGTATGAATATTTTGAAGGGTTGGGCAAACGATTTTCTATTAGACAATAAAGAAATAGAAGAGGAGCGTGGCATTGTAATTGAAGAATACCGCTTTGGCTTGGGCGCTCAGGATCGTATGCGTAGAAAGTGGTTTCCTGTGCTTTTCAATAATTCAAGATATGCCGACAGACTGCCGATAGGAACTTTAGAAGTCTTGGAAAACTTTAAACCGAAAACATTGAAAGATTTTTATTACGACTGGTATCGTCCCGACTTACAAGCCATTGTTATTGTTGGTGATATAAATGCAGCTGAAATAGAAAAGATGATTCAGGCGAAATTCGGTAAAATTAAACCCAAGAAAAATCCTCGCGAAAAAATCAGGTACCCCATTGAACCTGCTAAAGAGCCTGTAGCTGTGGTGGCTACCGATAAAGAAGCAGGTGCAAATGTTGTTTTTATGGCGCGCTTATTCCCACATTTCGTAATGAAAACCGTTGGAGATTACAAAACGAAAATGACTCATGAGTTGTTTAATATGATGTATAGCGGTCGTTTGGAAGAAATAATGCAAAATCCGAATGCGCCTTTCTTTGGAGCCAGTGTAGGATATGGTGATTTTATAGGAAATACGGACGCCTATTTCAGTCAAGCTATGGCGAAAGAAAATCAAATTGACGCGTCATTAAGAGTATTAATGCAAGAAGATTATCGTGTGTTGCAACATGGATTTTTAGAGTCAGAATTGAAACGTGCGAAAGAAGAGCTTCTTTATAAATACGAACTTGCTGCGAATGAAGTGGATAAAACAGAATCGGAGGTTTTTGCACAAGCATATTTGAACCACTTTTTGCGCAAAGATCCAATTCCCGGTGCAAAGCGCGTTTTTAATTATGCAAAAAAATATTTGGAAGAGATCACTTTAGAAGAAGTGAACGCATTGGCTGCGCAATGGATTACTAAAGATAACATTGCCGTTGTAGTAATGGCGCCGGAAAAAGAGGGCGTGATTGTGCCTACCGAAGAAGAGATTTTAGCGATTGTGAAAGATGCTTCTTTAGCAAACGTAGAGCCTTATATTGATACTTATAAAGAACAAGAAATGGTGGACGTAGAAGCATTGCAAAGAGGCGCAATCGTTTCGGAAAATCAAATTCCGGAAGTAGGAGTAACAGAACTAACTCTCAGCAATGGCATTACCGTATGGTTGAAAAAAACCGATTTTAAAAACGATGAAATTTTGTTTAAAGCCATGAGTAGAGGCGGAATGAGCTTGTATAGCGAAGCCGATTTGGCATCGGGGCTTTTTGCTGCCGATTTTGTGGATAGAGCCGGTATTAGCGACATTGATTTTATTTCGTTAACCAAGAAAATGAAAGGAAAACAAGTGGGAATTACGCCGAACATTACTATTTTTACGGAAGAAATGACGGGTTCATCAACTCCGAAAGATTTGGGGTTTTTCTTCCAATATTTGCATGCTTTTTTTGCTTCTCCGAGATACGATCCCACCGTGCACGAGTTGGTTACAAAAGAAGTCAAGGAGCAACTTAAAATGATTAATGCCATGCCGATGTATCGGGCGCTTAAAAACATAATAGAGATAGCTACTCAAAACGACTATTACTCTCCTCACCAATTCACATCATTAACTTATACGGATGATTTTATTAACACTGCTGATTATGACAGAGCGTTTGAAATTTATAAAGAGCGTTTTGGAAATCCGGCAGATTTTATCTTCACATTTGTAGGAAATTTTGATGAAAATGTGATGAGAGAATTCCTTGAACTTTACTTAGGTTCGTTGCCAACTTCTCCGGAAAGAGATGCAATTAATCCTAATGTAACGAAGGGATTTCCTGCAGCGCAGTTAAATCAAGATATATTTGTTGGCACAGAGGATCAAAGTTTTGTGGGCATTGTATTCCAAAAAGAGTTCACATGGACGGAAGAGAACAAAACCATTTTGCGCGCCTTGAAAGATGCTTTGGATATAGAATTGATCGCAGAAATTCGTGAGAAAATGAGCGGCGTATATTCTCCTATCCTCATCCTTACTTGGAATCAAGTGCCGAGACCGGAATATATGATGACCATTTTCTTCGGATGCGCTCCCAATAATACCGACAATCTTACGAATGCCGTATTTAAAATCTTAAGAGATATGCAACAAAACGGTCCATCGGAAGAAACCATGACAAAAGTGAGACAACAACAGATCAAACAACGGGAAACAAGTGCGAAGACCAATGAATTTTGGCAATCTGTACTTCCTAATATGTGGGTACAAAACGATGATGTTACCACAATTCCGGCGTTTGAAGAGCGTATTAGCAATCTTACATCTAAAGATATTGCGAATTTCTTGCAAAAATATTTCGATATAGATCATTTTGTGAGAGTAAACTTGTATCCGGAAAAATAGTAATTCCTCTCTGTGCTTCTCTGTGCCTTCTCCGTGGTTCTCTGTGTGATTTTTTTGTTTCACAGAGAACCATGGAGAAGGCACAGAGAAACAGAGTTAATCCAAAAACAAAATATGAAAATAGAAGATTCTTTAGAACACTTTTTTAATGATATAGCAACAAATGTTGTGCCCCAAAACCTCTACATCCCTGTAAACTACATCATGTCGCAAGGCGGAAAACGGCTTCGCCCGCAGTTAGTATTGCTGGCAGCGGAATTGTTTGGAGCAAAGGCTGAAGACGCTTTTTATCCCGCTACGGCATTCGAGATGTTGCACAATTTTACTCTGATCCACGACGATATTATGGACAATGCCCCGATTCGTCGAGGCAAAGAAACCGTGTATAAAAAATGGAATAGCAACATCGCTATCCTTTCCGGAGATGTGTTGGCTTCTATGGCAATGCAACAGTTGTTGAAAACACCGTGCGCCCCGGAGACGCTTATCAAAATGTCGGAATTATTCATGCAAACCTCCATCGAAATTTGCGAAGGGCAACAGTATGACTTGGATTTTGAAACGCAAGAGGAGGTTACTATTGATGAATATTTGAATATGATTCGTCTGAAGACTGCGGTGATGCTTGCCGGTTGCTTAAAAATAAGTACTATATTGGCAAATGCTTCTGAGCATGACCAAAATACACTCTACCAATTTGGAATAAACCTCGGATTGGCATTTCAATTGGTGGACGACCTGTTAGATGTGTACGCCGATACAGAAACGTTTGGAAAAGAGCTTGGCGGTGATATTCAGGCAAATAAAAAAACATATCCCTATTTATTAGCTTTACAAAAAGCGAACGAAGCGCAAAAAGCTCAGCTTCAACACTATTTTTCTTCCAATCATTACGATAAAAAAGAAAAATTTAATGCCGTAAAAACAATTTTCGATGAACTACGTTGCAAAGAAGACACGGAAAAGATAGTAGAAGACTTTTTGGAAAAAGCATACCGAAACATTGAAGAACTTTCCCTTAACAGCGAACAGATGGAAACGTTAAAAGAATTGGCATTAAAACTCAGTAAACGAAGTAAATAGATGAATAATCGTTACCGCGTTGTCGTTCTTATTATTTTGGGTGTAACACTCGTATTTTTAGTGCGGTTGTTTCACTTGCAAGTATTGGATTCGTCGTACAATGAATCGGCGGAAAACAATGCATTGCGTAGAATTGTTGAACATCCTGCGCGCGGCTTAATTTACGATAGAAACGATTCTTTGCTGGTATATAACGATGCGGCTTACGATTTAATGGTGGTGCCGAACGAAATGCGTGAGTTTGATACGACAGACTTGTGCCGCATTTTGGATATTAGCAAGGAAGAATTGACGAGACGCATTGAAAAAGCCCGAAAATTCTCGAAAATGCATCCTACCTTAGTGGCGCAACAAATGTCGAAATCGGATTACGGATATTTACAAGAAAAACTGTATAAATTTCCCGGATTTTTTGTTCAAAACCGAACATTACGACATTATCCCAAACCCATTGCAGCGCACATTTTAGGATACGTAGGCGAAGTGAATGAAAAAAAACTGGAAGAAGATGAATATTACCAATTGGGAGATTATATCGGAATTAGCGGCATAGAAAAAGCATACGAACAGGAATTGCGCGGCACTAAAGGTAAAACAGTGGTGTTGGTAGATGTACACAATAGAGTAAGAGGAAGTTACAAAAACGGCGAAGAGGATGAACCGTCCATGCAGGGACTTTCTTTGTGGAGTACTTTGGATGCACAGCTGCAAGAATATGGCGAAAAATTGATGCACAACAAACGAGGAAGCATCGTTGCCATTGAGCCTGCCACCGGCGAAATTTTGTGTATTGTTTCTATGCCTTCCTACGATCCAAATTTGTTGGTAGGTAGTGCACGTAGCAGAAATTACACCGCCTTGATGCAAGACCTTAAACAGCGACCATTATTTAATCGTGCACTCATGGCAATGTATCCGCCGGGTTCTACTTTCAAGATGGCAACGGCATTAATTGCTTTGCAAGAAGGAGTTATCACGCCAAAAACCACTTACTCGTGCGGCGGTGGATACAATATGGGCTCACATACTGTGAAATGTCACCATGTTGGGAATCCTGATTTGGTACATGCCATAACCGTTTCTTGTAATACTTATTTTTGTAGGGCTTTTTACAATACGCTTTCTAACAGAAGAAGATACAGCACTATTCAAGAATCATACCAAGCATGGAAAGATTACATCAATGCGCTGGGTTTTGGAGTAAAATTTGATTCCGACTTACCATACGAATTAAGAGGAATTATTCCCAGCGTAGAGTTTTTCGACAATCGTTATCGAAAATCTTGGAATGCTAATTCGGTGATTTCTATGAGTATTGGGCAAGGTGAGGCGGGTACGACTCCGCTTCAAATGGCAAACTTTGTAGCGATTATTGCCAATAAAGGTTACTACTATAAACCGCACGTCATCAAAGCGATAGGAACAAGAGATACGCCCAACGACCGTTATACCGAAAGAATTGATTGCGGCATCGATAAAAAGCATTTTGATGCGATTCTCGACGGTATGGAGCAAGCAGTATTGACTGGTACCGCTCGAATTGCTCAAATTCCGGGCATAAAAGTATTGGGAAAAACAGGAACGGCACAAAATCCTCATGGGAAAGACCATTCCGTTTTTGTGAGCATTGCGCCTAAAGAAAATCCTAAAATAGTAGTATTCTGTTTGGTAGAAAACGGCGGTTTTGGTTCCGAAGCGGCTGCTCCCATCGCCAGCTTAATTACAGAATTTTACCTGAATAGAGAGGTAAAAAGAAAAGAGTTGGAACAACGCATCCTCTCAAAGTCAACCCTATAAATTATGCTAAAAGAAGTTTCCTTTGGTGGCTCAAATGAATTTGATATACGATTAATATTGTATTACTTAGCTTTAATATCTATAGGTTGGATTACTATATTTTCGACTTCATACAATCCGGCGGCAGAAGATTTCTTTAGTTTGGGCAATGCTTATACGCGACAGCTAATTTTTATTGGCAGTTCTTTTGTTATAGCCATTCTAATTCTTTTACTGAAAGGACAATACTATTCATTTTTAGCGTATCCCATCTATTTGTTTTGCCTGTTGGTAATGATTCTGGTACTTTTTATCGGAACTGAAATTTCGGGAGCGCACGCCTGGATTAAAATTGGAAGCTTCAGTATTCAACCTACGGAATTTTGTAAATTTGCTACAGCGTTAGCCTTGGCCAAATTTTTTACCGAAGGAAAAACATTACAAGAAAAGAAAAACACATGGCTTGTTGCTTTTGTCATTGTATTGTTTCCTGTGTTAATTATTATGCTTCAAAAAGATACAGGATCGGCTCTCGTATTTTCCTCGTTTATATTTTTGCTCTACAGAATCGGATTAACAGGTTGGATTTTGGTAACTGGCGGAGCCGCTATAGCTTTGTTTTTAATTACGTTATATTGGAACGAAGTCTATGCGATAGCGCTCGTTACCACTATTTTTGTCGTTTTTTGGATTTTGAACAGAAAAAATAGGAGGAAACTCATTAGAAATGCCACAATTTACGGCTTGGCGCTTGTTTTTATTGTGGTTGCCGATATAAGCTACAACAACGTATTGCAGCCACACCAAAAAATGCGCATTGATACGTTACTGGGAAAAGTAAACGACCCGCAGGGCGCCGATTTCAACCTGAACCAATCGAAAATTGCCATAGGCTCAGGAGGTTGGATTGGAAAAGGATATAGAAGCGGTACGCAAACCAAGCTTAACTTCGTACCGGAACAACATACCGATTTTATTTTCTGTGGCATTGGTGAAGAATGGGGATTTGCAGGAAGCCTAATCGTTTGCCTTTTACTTTCCGGATTGGTATTGAGAATATTACGACTTTCCGAACGGCAACGGGATCCATTTACCAAATACTACGGCTACGGCATTGCCGGCGTTATATTTTTTCACTTTTTTATAAATATCGGGATGACTATCGGCTTGCTTCCTATTATTGGAATACCCTTACCGTTAATTAGTTACGGTGGTTCTTCCTTATGGGCATTTACTATTATGATTTTTGTTTTTATTAAATTAGATTATCGGTAAATAAAGTAGAAGAAAACGCCAATACCTGGGACAACATCATTAAATTTTTTATTTTTGCAACCCAAAAGAATTTAAAGATTAAAGATTTAAGCCAATTATGAATCAACCATTTCAACTTTACAACACTCTTTTCAAACAAAAAGAACTTTTTGAGCCTATTGTGCCCGGCAGGGTTGGGCTTTACGTTTGCGGACCCACTGTGTACGGTGAGCCGCATTTGGGGCACGCGCGTCCTGCAATTACTTTCGACATTTTATTCCGGTATTTAACGCACATTGACTATAAAGTACGTTATGTGCGCAACATTACCGATGTAGGACATTTGGAAAACGATGCCGACGAAGGAGAAGACAAAATTGCCAAAAAAGCACGTTTAGAGCAACTTGAGCCGATGGAAGTAGCACAATTTTATATTGACAGCTACCATCATGCAATGGACAAGTTGAATGTGTTGCGTCCTTCGATTGAGCCGCGTGCATCGGGACATATTATTGAACAAATAGAAGTGATTGAGCAGATTTTAGATAAAGGATACGCCTATATTTCAAATGGTTCTGTTTATTTTGATGTACCAAAATATAATATTGATTTTGGTTACGGTAAGCTTTCGGGCAGAATATTGGAAGAGATGATTTCCAACACACGTGAGCTGGACGGACAAGACGAAAAACGTCATCCCGCCGATTTTGCATTGTGGAAGAAAGCTGCACCGGAACACATTATGCAGTGGCGTTCGCCATGGAGTGACGGCTTCCCGGGTTGGCATATTGAATGTACCGCAATGAGTACGAAATATTTAGGAGACCATTTCGATATTCACGGTGGCGGCATGGATTTACTATTCCCGCACCACGAATCGGAAGTGTGTCAGGCAACTGTAGTGCATGGCAAAGAATCAGTAAAATATTGGATGCATAACAATATGATTACCATTAACGGGCAAAAAATGGGCAAATCGCTGGGCAATTTTATAACACTCAATCAATTTTTTATCGGCAGTCATCCGATGTTGGAACGTGCCTATTTGCCGATGACCATTCGTTATTTCATTTTACAAGCGCATTACCGTGGTACGGTAGACTTTTCGAACGATGCGTTGATAGCTGCTGAAAAAGGGCTGCAAAAATTGTACGCCGCTGAGAAATTATTGGATAAATTACCGGCAAAAGAAAAATCGGATGAAAATATAACTGCTTGTATACAACGTTGTTACGATGCCATGAATGACGATTTGAATACCCCAAAGTTAATCGCCGAACTTTTTGATGCCGTGCGTATCATTAACAGTGTAAAAGAAAATCATATTTCATTAACTAAAGAAGATATTGAATTACTCAAAACCAACTTCAGACTTTTCTTTTTCGATATTTTGGGACTACTTCCTGAAGAAAACAGCGCAAATAATAACGAAATTGTGGATGGATTGATGAAAATGATTGTTGAAATACGCCAAGAAGCCAAACTGAATAAAAATTGGGCGGTTGCCGATGCTATTCGCAATCATTTAACCGTGCTGGGAATTACGATTAAAGATACTAAAGAAGGGGCGGTTTGGGAAATGTAGAAAATCACGCAAAGATGCAGAAACGCAAAGAAAAAAACATAGCAACTTAGTGGCTTTGCATCTTTGCGAGAGAATACTAATTATGAAATTTACTCTACAACATTCTGATACAAAATCTAATGCCCGCGCCGCCACAATCGAAACCGCGCACGGCACGATTGAAACCCCCATTTTTATGCCGGTGGGCACAGTGGGCGCAGTAAAAGCGTTGCACATCAAAAATTTAAGAGAAGATGTGAAAGCCCAGATTATTTTGGGAAATACTTACCATTTATATTTACGGCCGGGATTAGAAGTGTTGCAGCAAGCCGGCGGGCTTCACAAATTTAACGGATGGCATAAACCGATTTTAACAGATAGCGGTGGTTTTCAAGTATTTTCGTTAAGTCATAGACGCAAAATCAAACCGGAAGAAGGGGTTTGGTTTCAGTCGCACATTGATGGTTCGCGACATCTGTTTAGTCCGGAAAAAGTAATGGATATTCAGCGTGTTATCGGCGCCGATATTATCATGGCTTTTGATGAATGTCCGCCCTATCCGTGTGAATATGAGTATGCTAAAAACTCTATGAAAATAACGCACCAGTGGTTGGAACGTTGTTGTACGCATTTTGATGCTACCGAGCCGCTTTACGGCTATGCGCAAACGCTGTTTCCCATTGTGCAAGGCAGTGTGTTTAAAGATTTACGCGCACAATCCGCGGAGTTTATTGCAGCTCAAAACCGCGAAGGAAATGCTATTGGCGGTGTTTCCGTAGGAGAGCCCACCGAACTGATGTACGAAATGACTGATATTTGCTGCCGAATTTTACCTAAAGAGAAACCGCGCTATTTAATGGGCGTAGGCACACCGGCAAACATCTTAGAATGCATTGCGATGGGCATTGATATGTTCGATTGCGTGATGCCGACTCGCAATGGGCGCAACGGCATGATTTTTACTTGGGACGGCATCCTAAATATGAGAAATGAAAAATGGAAACACGACTTTACGCCCATTGATACACATAGTGATTTGTTTGCTGATCAAGAATATACACGTGCCTATTTGCGGCATTTATATGTAGCTGATGAAATGTTGGGACCGATGATCGGTAGCATCCACAATTTACATTTCTATTTGGATTTAGTAAAAACAGCGAGAAAGAAAATAGAAGAGGGGACTTTTTCGTTATGGAAGTCGGAAATATTACCGAAAATTTCAAAAAGATTATAAATATGAAAAAAATCAAAACTACCTTAATTTTTGTGTTAGTAATTAGCATTTTTAGTACATCTTGCAAAAAAGATGAAAAATTTAATCTTTTCAGCGTTCAAGACGATATTGAATTTGGTGCGCAATTTGATCGAGAAATTATGTCAAATAGAGATTTTGTTATTCTTGATGAAAGAACATATTCCGAAGCATACGCAACGGTTAATCATATTAAAAACAAACTTTTGTCTACTGGAAAAGTGAGTTATGCCGACAGATTTAATTGGACAGTGAGAATTATTGACGATCCCACTGTGAATGCTTTTGCCGTGCCGGGTGGATACATCTATTTTTATACAGGATTAATAAAAATGCTGGATGATGAGGCGCAATTTGTGGGTGTTATGGCACACGAAATGGCGCATATTGCGCGGCGGCATTCTACCGCACAACTTACCAAGGCTTTTGGAATTGATTTGATGCTTTCCATGCTGTTGGGGAAAAACAGCAACCAATGGGTAAATATTGCCGCTCAATTGGCTTCCGGAATGACGCAACTGAAATTTTCCAGAGATGATGAGTTTGAAGCAGATAAATATGCGGTAATTTATACCTACCCAACAGAATGGGACGCCCGAGGAGTAGCCAGTTTCTTTGAAAAATTAGACTCTCAACCCCATACCCCTGTTTTTTTAAGCACGCACCCTGCAGACAAAGCTCGCATTGCTGCGGTGAATAAAGAATGGGAAGCACTGGGAGGCGAAGAAAGGGGGCTTTTTGAAGATCGTTACCGGCAGTTTGTAAGCTCTTTGCCTTAAATAAGAAAAGTATTTACCATAAAAAAGAAATCGCCCCTTAATTAAAAGAGGCGATCCCAAAATTATGAAAACAAAATAAAGCTAAGGGTTATTTCTTTCCCTTATCTTTTTGTCCTGCGTGTCCGCGGAAAATGCGGGTGGGGGCAAATTCACCCAATTTGTGTCCTACCATGTTTTCCGTAACATACACCGGAATGAATTTGTTTCCGTTGTGTACGGCAATAGTAAGTCCTACAAAATCAGGAGAAATCATAGAAGCACGCGACCATGTTTTAATGGTGGATTTTTTACCGCCTTCTTGTGCTTGAATAGCGCGTTTTTCCAGTTTATAATGAATATATGGTCCTTTTTTTAACGATCTGCTCATATTATGCTACTTTAAAATTATTTTTTTCTTTTTTCAATAATATAGTTGCTGGAATGTTTCTTTTTGGAGCGGGTTTTGTAACCTTTTGCAGGTAACCCTTTGCGCGAGCGCGGATGACCTCCGGAAGCACGTCCTTCACCACCACCCATCGGGTGATCTACAGGGTTCATTGCCACCCCACGTGTGCGTGGACGTTGACCCAACCAACGAGAGCGGCCGGCTTTACCGGAAACTTCCAAATTGTGGTCAATGTTAGAAACAATACCAATTGTAGCACGGCAGCTGCAAAGTACCATGCGCGTTTCGCCCGAGGGCAAACGTAAAATGGCGTATTTGCCGTCTCTTGACATTAATTGGGCATAACTTCCTGCCGAGCGCGCCATCTTGGCGCCTTGTCCCGGGCGAAGCTCAATGTTGTGAACCGTAGAACCGAAGGGAATCTCTCCCAACGGAAGTGTATTTCCAAGATCCGGAGAAATACCTTCGCCGGAAATAATCACTTGATCTACTTTTAAACCGTGCGGCGCAATGATATAGCGTTTCTCGCCGTCGGCATAGAATAACAAAGCGATACGAGCCGAACGGTTCGGGTCGTATTCAATGGTTTTTACCGTTGCCGGAACACCATCTTTGTCTCTTTTAAAATCAATACAACGATACATCCGTTTGTGACCGCCTCCGCGATTCCGTACCGTTGTCTTACCACTATTATTTCTTCCGCCTGTCCGGGGTCTCGGACACAATAAACCTTCTTCCGGTTTATTGGTGGTAATCTCGTCGAACGAACTTATAACTTTAAATCGTTGACCGGGCGTTACTGGTTTGTACTTTTTTAATGCCATGATTAAATACTGCTATAAATGTCAATCTTATCTTCTTTATTTACAAAAACAATCGCTTTTTTAACGGTGTTTTTTTGTCCGCGAATAGCGCCGGCTTTGGTATGGCGAAGGGTCGCTTTCCCGCGTTGAATCAACGTGTTGATTCTGTCCACGCGAACGCCGTAAACCTCTTCAATCGCATGTTTAATTTGCGATTTGGTCGCCTTTCTGTCCACAATAAAGCCATAGCGGTTGAATTTCTCCGATACCGCTTGCATTTTTTCACTGATAATGGGCTTAACTAATATGTTCATTTTTGTTATCTGATTTAATGTTATCAATAATTGAGCGATGCGCTATTCCATCATCTTGTTAATTTCAGCAATGCTGTTTTCGAAAATGATCAATTGTTTGGCATGCAATACATCGTATGTGTTTAAATCACAGGCACGAATTACTTGAGTGCGTGGCAAATTGCGCGCAGAAAGATACACATTCGTATTTTTATCGTTTGCCAACATTAACGTTTTCGTATTTTCCAAGTTGAATTTTTTCAACATTTCCAATATGCTTTTCGTTCTTGGAGTTTCTAACGATAAATCTTCAATTACTAAAATGTGATTATCTTTTGCTTTGTATGTCAATGCAGAAAAACGAGCCAAGCGTTTGATTTTTTTGTTCAATTTGAACGAATAATCTCTTGGGTGTGGTCCAAAAATCGTAGCGCCTCCACGTAAGAGTGGCGATTTGATGCTACCGGCGCGGGCGCCGCCCGTTCCTTTTTGGCGTTTCAATTTGCGGGTAGATCCCGATATGGTAGATTTTTCTAACGTATCGTGCGTACCTTGTCTTTTATTGGCTAATATGTGCTTCACATCTAACCAAATAGCGTGATCATTAGGCTCAATGTTGAAGATGCTATCGTTCAACGTAACTGTCTTAGTAGATTCGCTTCCGTCTATTTTATATACTTTTAACTCCATCTTTCAATACTTAAATATGAACCATTGGGTCCCGGAACGGAACCTTTAACTACCACTAAATTTTTCTCGGGAACGAGTTTTACAATCTGAAGGTTGATCATTTTTACTTTTTGACCACCCATTCTTCCAGCCATACGCATTCCTTTCATTACTCTTGAAGGCCAAGAAGATGCACCAATTGAACCGGGCGCTCTTTCGCGGTTGTGCTGACCGTGCGAACGGTCACCAACACCACCAAATCCATGGCGTTTTACTACACCTTGAAACCCTTTTCCTTTAGAGATTCCACTTACATCCACAAATTCGCCTTCTACAAAAACAGAAACGTCCAATACTTCACCGAAACTTTTCCGGTTACCTTCTTCGAAACGCGAGAACTCTCTTACGATTTTCTTAGGCGCGGTGCCTGCTTTCGCAAAGTGTCCTTTGAGCGATTTCGTTGTCCGTTTTTCCTTTTTGTCGTCGAATCCCAATTGGATGGCGCTGTAACCGTCTTTTTCAACGGTTTTTACTTGCGTCACTACGCAAGGACCAGCCTCGATAACAGTGCATGGTATGATTTTACCAGAGGCCTCGAAAATGCTAGTCATTCCAATTTTTTTTCCTATTAATCCAGACATTGTTAATAATTAATTTGTTATTGTTATCTGCGCAATCAATTAGCGCAATAGTTTTTCAATTTTAAGATTTTAAGATTTAAGAATTTAAAGGTTTAACGTACACTAATTTTAAATTTTTAAATCTTTAAATTTTTAAATCAGACTTTAATCTCCACATCCACACCACTCGGCAACTCCAATTTCATCAACGCATCAATGGTTTTGGAGGTTGTGCCGTAAATATCTAGTAAACGTTTGTAAGTAGCCAATTCGAATTGTTCTCTCGACTTTTTGTTTACGAACGTTGCGCGGTTCACGGTAAAGATTTTTTTGTGTGTCGGCAATGGGATAGGTCCGATTAAAACAACCTTGTCATCTTTTACGGCTTGTACCGTTTTGACAATTTTTTCTGCCGATTTGTCCACCAATGTATGGTCGAACGATTTTAATTTGATTCTGATTCTGTGACTCATTGTCTATTCGTTGATTTTTAACTTCATTATACCCCATTTTTTGGGGCGGCGAAAATATAAAAAATTTAATGCAAATAGGAATGAATGAAAAAGTTTTTTGCTTTTTGCTTTGTTATTTTATCATTTTTAGCTAATTAGTTACTTTACCTTAGAACAAATCCTATTCGATTTTGTGGCTTTTCGAGTTCTTTTTTATGTGCTGCAAATTCGTCTAATAGTTGGTATATTTCGTTAAATTGTGTATTTGTTGTAATCATAAAATCATCTAATTTGCGATTAAGCTCTGCGTATCCTAAGGCATATTGGCGAAGTGCGACAAAAGCTCTGATAATACTAATATTCATTTCTATAGCAAATGAACTATTTAATACACTTGAGAGCTGAGCAACGCCTTGTTCAGTGAATGCAAAAGGCAAATACTTTGCATGCTTCCCTCTTCCGATAGTTTCTAAGGTGCCAAACTGGCACCTTAAAGAATACACTTCATTTTGAGTAAGTTCAAACATAAAGTCAGCAGGAAAACGTTCAATATTTCGTCTAACTGCCCTTTTTAAATTCTTTGTTTCGACGTGATAAATTTCCGCCAAATCAAAATCCAGCATTACTTTTACGCCTCTTATCTCGTAAATTTTGTTTTTAATTATCGTTAATTCAGGCTTTGTAGTTAATAGTTCCATGTAGTTATTTTTAGTCTGCAAATATACAACACGAAGTGCCCTTTGTCAAGTGAAAAGGTGATTTTTTAGAGATTTAACCTTTTTACTATTTTCGCAGTCAATTTACGCCAAAAAAAACATTAAACAATCCCACATATGTATCAAGCCATTAAAGCCACATTATTAAGCATTGCACTTCTTTTTACAATGAACACTTTCGCACAAAACAAACCCACCTCCTCCGAAGTGTACGAGAAACTTTGGAAACAAGTAGAGGCATTTAACAACGATGCACTTCCACAATCGGCATTAAAAATAGTAGAAGAGATTTATGCACTTGCCATTTCGGAAAACAACGAAAAGCAAATTATAAAATCTATAGTACATAAAATGAGCTATTTAAAAACATTGGACGAGGATGGCATAAAAACAACAATAATCGAATTAGAATCGCAAATGCCGAATTACGCCGGCATTGTAAAGCCCTTTATGCACTTATTCTTGGCAAAAATGTACGAAGAATACTTTAACTTTAACTCACACGCCATAACTCAACGCTCAATAACTGCCAATTTTGAAAATAATGATATGTCAACATGGGATAGAACAAGATTTCAGAATAAAATTATCACAAGTTATTTATTAGCATTAGATAACATCTTGAAAAACGAAGATATTTCCGAATATTCCGATTTTATTCTAAATACAGTAGAATCTGAAATAAACTTTCCAACGTTGTACGATTTTGTAGCATATTATTCAGTAAATCAGCTTAGTATGCAAAGCGCTAATCGTTTTGGTTTTAGAAATAACAATGATGGTTTTAGAGATAACACATACCTTTCTGATGTAGAGAAATTTATAAACTTGTCTTTATCAGGCGACACGCTTTCATTTAATTATACAGCATTAAAAATTTATCAAAATTGGTTAAAATTTCGATTAGAAAATTCTGAAAACATAGAGGCGCTTGTTAATACGGATTTAATGAGATTAAGTTTTGTAAGGAATAATCTCATAACAGCCGATAGAGATAGGATTTGGGAAACGGCGCTCGTTAATCTACAGAAAAAATATAACAACGTTCCCGAATTAGCGCAAATAAATTGGGAGTTAGCCAAATACTACAATCAATTAGGAGAGTCTTATAATTTTTTAGATTCTACCACATTTCAATATAAAATGTATAAGGCAAAGGCAGTGGCTCTGCTTGAAGATGCCATGGTGCGTTTCCCCAATGCAAGATTTTATGCGGCTTGTTATGACTTAAGAAATGATATTAAAGAAACCATCTTAAGATTTGAGGTAGGAAACATTGTAAATGCCAATGAACGATTTCCTTTGAGAATAACTTACCGCAACACGGAGTATTTTACACTTACTATTCTTAAATGTGATTATGAAAAATTCTTAAATATTACCGAAAATCAATATTCCGACAAATATTTTTCTGAGTTATTAAACATTTCAGAGCAAATTTCTCATATTAAAGAGATTGCATTGTATGGATCAGAAGATTTTAATACACATTTTACGGAATATTTAACAGAGCCGCTACCTTATGGTTTTTATGTAATAGTTTTAGAAACAAAGGAAAATGAAAAGGTTTTCGCCACTGTTTTTTCTTCCGATTTATGTATGCTAACCAAAGGCAATAATAATGATAATTCAGGTTTATATATTTTGAACCGAAAAACAGGTCAGCCGGTTGCCAATGCAAAAGTTGAACTTTACATGAGAGATTATGATTCAAAACAAAGACAATATATCTACAAAAAAGAAAAAACAGTTCACACAGATAAAACGGGTTATGTTAATTTGAATACGAGTAATATCAGTCGGTGGCAAAGGTACTATCGTGTAGATGTGAGCTATAAAAATGATTTTATTTCGGAAAATGCTAATTTTTCTTCATCTCCGGAAAGGGAGGCGCAAAAAAGAACTGAAGTTAATTTTTTCACTGACAGAGCGATTTATCGCCCGGGGCAAATTGTTCATTTTAAAGGAATTTGTTTAGAAAGACAGGGCGATGAAGTTAAAATACTACCCAATCATTCTGTTAATGTTAGCTTTAGAGATGTGAATTGGCAAAATATTTCAAGTCTCAATTTGGTGTCTAATGAATATGGTACTATATCCGGCTCATTTACAATCCCGTTGGGTGTTTTAACAGGTAATTTTACCATTCAAACAACTAATGGCAGTCGCAGCATATTAGTTGAAGAGTACAAACGCCCGATGTTTGAAGTGAAAACCTTGCCTGTTGAGGGGGAATATAGAATAAACGATAGCGTTACTATAGAAGGCATTGCCACAACTTTCGCTGGCACAGCGCTCACCGATGCCAAAGTTTCATATACGGTGGTGCGACATCCGCTTTGGCGCCCATTTTTCGGAAGAGTTTCTTCAACAGAAATAGCATTCGGAGACTTAACGTTAGATGATGAAGGAAAATTCAGAATAACATTTAAAGCCGAGATAGATGAAGTAGAGTTATTAAAAAACTTTGTTGCCTATAATTATACTGTAAATATTTATGTTACAGATATAAATGGTGAAACACAAACCATTTCCGCTGCTGTTTTTGTCTCCAATCGCGCTTTGCAATTATCAAGCAATATTAAATCATACATTATTAAAGAACAAATAGATAGCATATCTATAACGTCCCAAAATGTCTCCGGAGTCTTTACACCTGTAAACGTTGAAGTTACTGTATTTAAGTTAAAAGACAACGAAAAAATATTAGCTAAAAAACCATGGGAAAGAATAAACCAACCTTTATATTCTAAAGAAGAATGGTATAAAAAGTACCCCGGACATGAATTTGACAACGAAACGGATTTTTCTACATTTGAAGCAGAAAAAACTGTTTTTCAGAAAAAAATAAACACCGCCGATACCAAAAATGTACAATTTGATGGTATTGAGAAGTGGGCATCCGGTGTTTATCGCATGGTGTTAAAATCGGTGGATAAATGGGGAAATCCTGTAGAAAATGTACAAGAATTTGTCTTATTTTCAGAAAAAGATAAAAAAACGCCTTATAATGCTACTGATTTTTTCTATGTTGATAAAACCTCCGCGCAGCCCGGGCAAACCGTAACTTTGTACGTTGGTTCGTCATATAAAAACGTACATCTGTTTTATGATTTGGAAGCGCAAGGGAAAACAATTAAAACAGAAACCATTAAATTAAATTCCGAAATAAAGAAAATAATAATTCCAATAGATGAATCACATCGCGGAAATATAGCTGTAAATCTGATTTTTGTAAAAGACGGCAGAGTTTACAGATACAACCAAATCATAAGCGTTCCTTGGGAAAACAAAAAATTAGATATTAAATTTATAACATTCAGAGATAAAACCTTGCCGGGTGCTCATGAAAGTTGGCAATTAAAAATTTCCGATTATCTATCAAAGCCCGCCGAAGCTGAGTTTATGGCTTCGCTTTATGATGCCTCGCTTGATGTTTTTGCAAAAAACAATTGGAGTTTAAATCCTTTTCCTGTATATAATTCCAGATTGAATTGGAATGGTTTGGGTTTTAATAATGCTTTTTCGAGAACAGTACCAAAAGATTATACTATTGCCCGGTTGTTTCAAGGAACTGTTAGTCCGAATTTGACTTTGTTTAATCCATATTCAAATTATAGTAGATTTAGAAAAGGAGAAACTTCTTTTGATGTATATTCTTTTGAAGAACGCCAAGGAATAGAGGTTCAATATGCAGCGCCAAGTTTCAGTCAGGATAACACAACTGGTAGTGCTAAGTCTGTTGTTGCTGATGAAGAAGTTCTCAATGAAGCTGAGGCAGTTGATTTGGCTCCCCTTCCCATCCAAATCCGCCGTAACTTCTCCGAAACCGCATTTTTCTACCCCACCTTAACCACTAACGAAGCCGGCGAAATATTCCTGAATTTCACCATGCCCGAAAGTTTAACGCGCTGGAATTTCTTGGGACTTGCCCACACCAAAAACTTGAAAATCGGCACCATTACCGAAGAAATTATTACCCAAAAAGAATTGATGGTAATGCCCAACCTGCCGAGGTTTTTCAGAGAAAATGATAAAATGACAATTTCTGCGAAAATTAATAATGTTTCAGAGGCAGATATCTCTGGAAATGCCACAATTGAGTTTTTTGATGTCGAAACCCTTAAATCTTTAAATCTTAATTTTTTAAATTCTAATGTCCCCACAGTCTTCAATGTCCCCCAAAACGGCAACACCGTGGTTGAATGGCAAATAACTATCCCCGAAGGTTTATCCGCCGTAGGCGTAAGAATTATTGCCGAAGGCAAAAACCATTCCGACGGAGAAGAACGAATACTGCCAATTCTTTCTAATAAAATGTTAGTTACGGAATCTATGCCATTGCCGGTGCGCAAAGCCGGTACTACAAATTTCAAATTCAAGAGTTTGGCAAACAATAAATCAACCACCCTGCGCAATGAAAGTTTTACCCTAGAATTTACGGCAAACCCGGCGTGGTACGCGGTGCAAGCGCTACCGTATTTAATGGAATTTCCCCACGAGTGCGCCGAGCAGGTTTTTGCACGCCTTTATGCCAATTCTCTTGCCTCGCACATCGCCAACAGCGATCCGAAGATACAACGTGTTTTTGAGCTATGGAGAACCATTCCCGGAAGCAATGCATTGCTATCGAGTTTGGAGAAAAATCAAGAGCTAAAAGCTTTGTTGATAGAAGAAACACCATGGTTGCTAAATGCAAAAGATGAAAGCGAAAGAAAACGCAGAATCGGCTTGCTATTCGATTTAAATCGCATGGCAATGGAAAACAGTACGGCAATTAAAAAGTTGTCGGAGATGCAGACTTCTAACGGCGGTTTTCCATGGTTTAGCGGCATGCGCGAAAGTTGGTACATTACACAACATATTGCAGGCGGACTTGCACGTTTAGATAAACTTGGCGTAACCGACATCAGAAACAATGCCATTACTTGGAACATGGCACAACAAGCAATCGCGTTTATAGACAAGGAATTAGAAAGAGGTTACAACGATTTGAAAAAACATTGCAACGCCGATTGTCTAAAAAAAGATAATATAAGTTACATTCACATACATTATTTATACATACGCTCATTTTTTATGAATGATGTGGCGTTGTCGGAGTCAACGACGGAGGCTTTTAATTATTACAAAGATCAGGCAATAAAATATTGGACAAAAAAAGGATTTTACATGCAAGGAATGATTGCTTTAGCGTTAAACAAATTAGGCGAAAAAACTGTTCCTGCAAAAATTGTAGCTTCATTAAAAGAGCACGCAATCCATAACGAAGAAATGGGCATGTACTGGAAATTCGGCAATGGCTTTCATTGGTATCAAGCGCCCATTGAAACGCAAGCGTTGTTGATAGAGGTGTTTAGTGATATTGCTAACGACCAAAAATCGGTAGAAGAGATGAAAGTTTGGTTGCTTAAGCAAAAACAAACACAAGACTGGAGAACTACAAAAGCCACTACCGAAGCTATTTATGCGTTGCTGCTTCGAGGTGCAAATTTATTGGCGGAAACCGACTTCCCCATCATCACCATTGGCGATATGACGATTGACGCTGCTTCCGATCCCGAAATAAAAACTGAAGCCGGCACAGGTTATTTTCAAAAGCGCTGGGATGGTTCATTAATAGATCCGAGCTGGGCAAATGTGAGCGTTACCAAAAAATCTAACACCGTAGCATGGGGCGCAGTTTACTGGCAATATTTTGAGCAATTAGATAAAATAAAGCAGTTTGAAGAAACGCCTTTGAAAATAAATAAGCAACTTTTCGTTGAACGGAGGTCGGGCAATCAAACGGTTATCGTACCCATTCCCGTAGAGACGGATAATTATCCGTCTCTACAAGTTGGTGATAAAGTAAGAGTACGAATCGAAATCCGCACCGACCGCGACATGGAATACGTTCATTTAAAAGACATGCGCGCCGCTTGTTTCGAGCCGGTAGATCACCTTTCGGGCTACCGATTCAAAGCGGGCTTCGGCTACTACCAAGGCATTAAAGACGCTTCGATGAATTTCTTCATAGATTATTTACGTAGAGGGACTTATGTGTTTGAATACGATCTGCGAGTATCGCAAAAAGGCGATTTTTCTAATGGCATAACGACCATACAATCTATGTATGCGCCGGAGTTTACTTCACATTCGGAAGGAGTACGGGTAGTGATTAGTGATTAATAGGTTTAAAGTTTAACCAACCGAACTTCAAAATTATCGACATAGCCTGTTTTCTGGTCTTCATTCCAAACGTAAACTTTTAAAACAGAGTTCTCTTTCAGTTCATCAATAAGAATTTCTGTTTCGCATTTCACGGGCCACCAGTTTGAATAAGCACGGATAGAATTATTAATTCCAAATGAACGCCAAATATATGTTTCGCCATCGTTCTCAATCGCAATAACAATTTGAGCTTTGGTAGGACTTTCAAAATAGCAATCTAAGTTGCAAGCAATTAATAACTTTCTATGTCCTTCAAAATGAAGTGAATCCAACGGATATTCAAAGGTAGATGAGTATTCTATTAATTTATTCGATTTTTCACCTCCATGTTTTATTTCCGTTGAAATCAGGTTATCACTCCAATAGGGGAGAGGGCTTTCAAAATCGTTTATGGTTTGAAACACAGGATATTTCGACAAATCAATCTCAGATAGATCAATCATTTCATAGATATACATATCTATTATATTGTCTTCAAACAACAAATTATTTAAAGCAGACACATTTCTTACATAATAAGGCAAGTCATCGTGTCTCAATCCCGACAAATGTATGGTATGTCTATTATAAAGCAATATATTTTTCCGGTCAGTGGTTGGTTTTTTTTCAAATTCATCATAAGTAATGAATTTAATCGGGGAGTTTACATCAAATCCGATGTAATACTCTCCCAAGCGCTTTTGAACTTTATCAGTAATTACTAAAACTTGTTCATTTTTACGTATAATTTGCTCAAAAATATACTCTTTTTGCGTTCTATATTGCACGTATGGCGCATATTTAATCCAATTAATCATTGGCATAAAGAGGATAATCACAAAAGCACCAACAAATAATATTTGAAATATTTTTTTAGGTTTCAAAAACAGGTACAAGCAAAATAAAATTGTTAAAGGCAAATAAAGCTGTGTAAAAAGCTTGTATCCTGAAAAATACGCAATAAGAGAAACGCCAAGCAATATGATAAAAATAAAGATCCCTTGCTTTTTTTCTTCAATAAATCGCATAATAATTATAGATGCCGGAATTGACACAATTGGAATAAGAAATAGATAATGTCTTGGATCAATGCACATCGGAGAATAGGAAGTGAAAGAAATGGTCATGAAATTGCAAGAAAGTATCAAAATAACGGAAGATACGAAAAAGAAAGAAAACGAATCTTTCATTTTAAAATAAGTCAATACATTTTTTTGAAAAAAGTAAGCCAATATAAAAACAAAACCAATGATCATGTTTTGGTATATGCACATATCCCAGAAATCCCAGGCAATACGCTTTAATAGAATTCTCAAAGATTGCTGGTCATAGCTGCAAAGATTTAAGTAGCTGTTATTTACAATCGCTTCAAAACGGGTTAAAAAATTGCCTGTGAGCAACCAAATGATGAAAAAGTAAGCTATTAACAAAAAAGCTCCACTTAAAATACTGTATATCCAGAATTTACGATCTTGTTTGTGGATCATATCCCAAATAAAAAAATACAATAACAATGGAGTCATTAAAACGACAACCTCTTTAGCCAAAAAGCCCCAGAACAGAGCGGCAGCAAAAAGAAAAGCATAAAGAAATACATATTTTTTATCAGAGTCGTATTTATATTTATAAAGAACTGCCAATGATGCAAATAAAGAAAACGCAATATAAATATCCGAAGATAGTTTATCTGACCAAAAAATAAACCAGGTTGAAAAAGTAGTCAAAGAAAGCGCAATGAGAATGGTCTTCCAGTCTTCTTTTCTCAGTATTAAAAACAAAATAATGAGAATAAATGCCGTAGTGATCAATGGCGGAATGGCGGAAGCGAGATCAGAAACGCCAAACAGAGAATATGATAATGCCGTTGGCAAAACCACGGGCGTTCTATAAGAGAAATGGTCATCGTAATTCACCGTACCTTGCAAAAAATCGGAAGCCATCTTTGCATACTGCATATCATCGTATCCATAATGTCCTATGTAACAGAACTTATGGAATAGAACTAATCCTGTTAAAAACAAGATTAAGATGGCATATTTTCTTGTATTGCTTTTTTCCATACTTTGCTTTAATTTTGATTTAATGGCACAAATAAACAAAAAATCATTATATCTTCGCAGGCTAAAAAAAACAAATGAGTACAAACTCTAACACATTTTTTTCGATAGGCATCGACATCGGCGGTACAAATACCGACATTGGTTTAGTGAACGCTAACGGCGTAGTCATAGCGCGCAGCAATTTGAGAACCGCGCAATATTTCGATGCGCAGTTATTTGTAAACGACATGGTTGATGTTGTCCGTAAATTAATGTTAGAAAACAATATAGAGAAAATTACAGGCATCGGAATCGGTGCGCCTTGCGGGAATTTTCATGAAGGAACCATTGAAGATGCGAAAAATTTGAACTTCAGAGGAAAAACACCGCTCAAAAAAATGATAGAAGCACAATTACATGTTCCTATTATAGTTACTAACGATGCAAATGCTGCGGTTTACGGCGAAATGATTTACGGCGGCGCCAAAGGGATGAAAGATGTGGTGATGTTTACTTTGGGAACCGGCGTGGGCGGTGGTATCATCATTGCCGGCAAGCTGCTTTACGGCTCCGATGGTTTTGCCGGTGAATTGGGGCACGCCACTTTAGTGCCTTTCGGCAGAAAATGCACTTGTGGTAACGCCGGCTGCTTGGAGATGTATGCCTCAATTAGAGGAATTATGCAAACTTGTGTCGAATTATTGGAACAGTTTTCGGAAAATGAGTTGGCAAAAATTCCAAGAGAAGCTCTTGGTTTAAAAATCATTGCCGATGCTGCCTATAACGGCAATGCAGTAGCCATAGAAACGTATAGAAAGACAGGAGAGTGGTTAGGTATTGCTCTTGCCAATGCGGTAGCATTTTCCTCTCCTGAAGCCATTTTCCTTATGGGGGGCATTGTGAAAGCTGGTGAAATTTTGCTGAAACCTACGCGGGAGTCATTTGCAAAACATAAACTGTTTATTTATAAGAATGATATTTCTGTTTTAACCTCTCAGCTTAATGAAAATGATGCGGCAATTTTGGGGGCAGCTTCTTTGGTAATTAATAAAAATCAGTAAAAAATCATGTACTTTTGCCAATCCTTAAACTAAATCAAACAATAATTTTAAATAAAACATTATGAAACTTACAAACAAACTTTTTCTATTAACGCTTATTGCGTTCTTCTTTATTCCTTGCAGCATTAACCTTTTTGCACAAGAAACCGAAAAACCCGAAGGGTACATTTTTACAAATACCAAAGAAATAAAACATACACCGGTAAAAAATCAAAATCGCTCCGGTACTTGTTGGAGTTTTTCAGGAATCGGCTTTTTGGAATGCGAACTTATTCGGAAAGGGAAAGGCGAAATGGACTTATCGGACATGTGGATTGTTTATCATACCTACAAAGATAAAGCCGACATGTACGTGCGCATGCATGGCAACTGGAACTTTGGGGCGGGCGGTGCATTTCACGATGTGTTTGCCGTGATTGACAAATACGGCATTGTTCCGGCAGCTGTTTATCAAGCTCTTGAATATGGCGAGGAAAATCACGTGCACGGCGAATTAGACGGCATACTTAAAGCTTATGTGGATGTCATTATAAAAAATCCAAACAGAAGACTGTCAACCGCTTGGAAAAAAGGATATGAATCTATTTTAGATACTTATATGGGTGAACCCCTCCAAAAATTTACTTACAACGGAAAAGAATACACGCCGCATTCTTATGCTGCGTCTTTGGGACTGAATATGAATGATTACATCAGTATTACCTCTTTCACGCATCATCCGTTTTATACACAATTTGCCATAGAAATTCCTGACAATTGGATGATGAAAACCTCCTATAATGTTCCGCTTGATGAGTTGTTACGAACTGTAAACTATGCTATTGATAACGGATATTCCGTGGCTTGGGCTTCCGATGTAAGCGACAAAGGTTTTAACTGGCGAAAAGGGATTGCCGTTTTACCTGAAAAAGACGTGGAAAGCATGGATGGCTCCGACAGAGCGCGCTGGGAAAATCTATCACAAGGCGAAAAAGACGACGATCTATATAAATTTGAGAAACCCGGAAGAGAGAGAAAAATTACCCAAGAAATCCGTCAAAAAGCATTCGATAACTACACCACCACCGACGATCATGGCATGGTGATAACAGGCAAAGCCATTGACCAAAACGGAACGCCTTACTTCCTTGTAAAAAATTCTTGGGGCGTTGACAGCCGCAATCCCTACAACGGCTTTCTTTACGCTTCCGAACCTTTTGTAGCAATGCAAACCACCAACATTACCGTACATAAAGATGCGATTCCTGCGGATGTGAAAAAGAAACTGGATATAAATTAGCCCGTTACGATTGTAAGGGTCGAAAATTTTCGACCCTTATCGACATCACATCAAAAAAATCCTATTTTCGCCGCCGTTTTCGTGCAAGCGAAAATCGGTCCCTTAGCTCAGACGGTTAGAGCATCTGACTCATAATCAGGGGGTCCTTGGTTCGATCCCAAGAGGGACCACTCGGAAGTGTTTAAAAATAGAAAGAATCGTTACAAATCAGCATGTAACGATTTTTTGTACCAACCTTTGCCGATGCTTATCTTTGCCGAAAACTTAAACTTGATGAAACTAATAATAGCATTCTTTATCACTGTTTTAACAATTCCGGTTTTATACGCGCAAACGAATGAAGATAACATTATCATAGAAAATAAAACAGAAAATTACACATATAAAATATCTTCAAAGCGGGTTTTTCTTGAAGAAAAAAAAACTACGAATTACCACTGTCTTAAATGGTCGGAAAAAATAACCGTCGCTGAATTTTATAATTTGTATTCTACGATTGATATGGTTGACATAAAAGCGGAAAAGCAAATAAGTCCTATCTATGAAATGTACAGAGATAAAGATATTTTCTACAGCGATACAAAAGTTTGTTATTTTGAACTGCCTTTTTCCAAAAAGGGAGCGAAAGCGACAGTCAGTTTCGCGAAAACATATAAGGATATTTGCATTTTTAATAAAATAATTTTTACCGAGCCCCATTTTGTAAAAGAGAAAAAAGTAGAAATCACTATCCCGAATTGGTTGGAAGTAGATATTATAGAGCAAAATTTTAATGATACTATTGAAAAAGAGATTATTACAAACGAAAAATCGCAAACCGTTACATACAGATATATAATTAGAAATCAAGCGGGAATGAAAAGAACAGATGACGCTCCCGCCTATCATAAAATAGCACCGCATTTATTATTAATACCGAAAATAGCTACTGTAAAAAAAGAGGAAATAGTGTATTTCGATAATTACGATTATGTGTATAAATGGTGCAAAGAGAAACTGGATTATACTCACAACGACATGGAGGTCATTTCCAAATTTACACAACAACTTATTGATTCGTGCAAAACGGATGACGAAAGGATCTCCCTAATATTTGCTTGGGTACAGAACAATATCCGCTATATCGCGTTTGCATACGGACTTGACGGCTGGGTTCCCGATAATGCTCAAAACGTGTTTCGCAAAAAGTACGGCGATTGCAAAGGAATGTCAAATTTGTTAAAAACAATGTTACAGTCAGCAGGATTTGACGCCCGTTTGGTTTGGATTGGAACTGATGGATTGAGTAAAAAAGAAATACCTTTACCGCTGTTCAATCATGTAATTTGTGTGTTATTTAAAGATAATCAAATCATATATCTTGATCCAACTGTTAAATACATGGTGCCGGGCGAATATCACAATGCAATACAAGGCTGTTTTACAATGATAGAAAATGGGAATAATTATATTGTTGACTTCATCCCCGAAATTTTACCTTCGCAAAATACCGACAGTTTGATATGCGTGTATAATATCGAAGGAAATTCTTTAGTTGGTAATGTGGACATGACTTTAAGCGGAGAATGCAAACAAGCCATTTTGTCGTTAATTTATACTTTGGAGACATCTCGCAGAAACAGCGCGCTCAAACAATTTCTCGAGAAAGGTAAGAGTCAGGAAAAAGTATCGGACATATTGATACAAGGAGAAGATTCGAGACAAAATCAACTTAGAATAAACTACAATGAAATTCGCGGCAACAGCGTAAACAGAATCGGAAATGAAATATACATTGATTTGGAAAGCCGTCAGGATTACGCTTCAGGCGCGATAGACACGGCAAAAAGAAAAATTGATTTTGTTTTTCCTTATAAAAAACGCACCATAAGAGAGGAATACTTACTCATTCCGGACGGTTTTAAAGTTATTTCTGTTCCCGCCGAATTGAATATTGAAAACAATAATTATAAAATCAGTACGGTTTATAGCATTGAAAATAACAGGATTAAATACAGAAAAGAAATAATTATCAAAGATGTGTGGCTAAAAAAGGAACATTTTGTCCAATGGAACACTGACCTTAATTTGCTAAAAAGAAATTATTCGGAACAAATCATCTTACAAAATGAATAAAAATTATGAAAAAAGTTTATTTGATTTTAATTTTATCAATTACTGTTTTTTCGCTATCGGCGCAACCGGACATCTATCCCGCACGAGCCCCTAAGATAAGAGCTGAAGTTTGGGCATGGGACAATCCTGCGTTCAAAAATTATACGGTACCGGATGAATTAAAAAATGAATCCGCCGTAATTTTAGCCAGACACAGACAAATTGACGCGACTGCCAATAAAACCAATGTAGCCAGACAACTTTGGTTGGGAGATAATACCGGAAAACTTTTTTACACCAATATTGACCGGAGCATGATTTTAATCAACGACCAAACGGCTCTTACTCATTATTCGGAATTTTCTTTTAAAGAGAAAAACAGATTCGGTGCGTCATATTCATACTCAAGCAATTCAAGTATTACAATTCTTGGCGCTCGTATCATCAAACCGGATGGCTCTGTAAAAGAGATTGATGTATCTAAATCGGCTGTGGCTATTACCGAAGGAAGGGGCGACAAGGAAGCCTATAAAAAATTAGCAATTCCCGAATTACAGATCAATGATATTTTAGACTTTTTCGTTTGCGATATATACGAGCTTCAAACTATGAATATATCGGAGCAGTTCATTGCGTTTTATTCTATGGATTATCCCGCACTACATAGTAGTTGCAGTTTAACTTTTGGAAAAAATCTTACTATCGAATACCGCTCAATTAACGGTGCACCCCAATTTTCAAAAACCACCGACTCAAGCGGAAATATTGTGTTAACCGCCGAGTCGGATAACATTAAGAGAATAAACGATTACAGCAATACACGTTGGATATCGCCTCTCCGCGACTTTCCCATGATACGCTTTGTGGTATTGCAAAACGCCTCAACCGTGTTTTATAAGCCGAAAAGCGCTAGGCAAATCGGTGTTCACGAAAATGTTCCTTATAAAACAATACTTGAAGACGCAAAAAATTATCTTACTTTTTTTAGATCAAAGCAACTTTTGATAAAAGATATTCCGGAAAAAGTGAGAGGAATGGTATTCAATTACGGTAATGCCCATTTGGACATACCTAAAGAGAAACTTGCCAATATCATCTATGCTGCACTAAATTTCGAATGGCCTAACGTAGAAAACGCCTATTACAATTCTGCAACTTTTATATTAACGTTGGACAATCTTATGAAAGTTTTTAGAATCAACTCCCAAATCGGATTCGTAACAAATAAATACGCAGCCCGACAAGATGAAGTTTTGGCTTTTGATGATTTTGAGTATATGATTGTTGCCAATAATGCAACTCAATATTTTTTTCCTCCTTATCGTTACAGAGTTCCGGGTGAAATTCCGGCAAGACTACAAGGCGAATCTGCAGAGACCTTTATTTTTCAAAATAGGTCAAATGATTACACAACAACTTCTTCCGGTAGTTTTTTGAGCGGAAGCACTATAATTTTACCCGAATCAAGCCCGGAAGAAAACATGAGTACAATGCAGTTACAAGTATCTTTTAATCTTGATGATATGCAAAAAATTGATATTAAACGTAACTCCGTATGGTTGGGCGATGTTAAAAATTATGTCCAGCCTTGGCTACTTTTGTACGAAGATTGGGATAATGAGTTGAGACGTTTTCTGAAAATAGATAAAAGTATTGTGGAGGAGTTAAATAAGAAAAGAAGCACTCGCAAATTAATTCCGCAAGTAAAAAGCAATTTTGAAAGAGACCGAGAGAAATATTCTGAGACAATAGAAAATGAGATTAAACAATATCATGGTTTCGCGCCTGAAATTGTAAAGGAATATTCTTTTTCAAGTTTGGGAGTAACGTTGGAAAAACCACAACTTGAGTACGAGATATCCTACACAATGAGTGATTTTGTTCGTAACGCAGGAGAAAATATTATTCTTGACGCGGGCAAATTGATAGGTCAGCAATGGGATCCGACAGAAAACGACAGAAACAGAAATATAGACGCGCATCTTCCCACACGCAGAATTTTTGAAAATGAAATTGTTATCCAAATTCCCGACAACTATATTGTCGGGAATATCGAACATTTGAATGTGATTTTTTCAAACAACTATGCTATCTTTGAGGCAGTTTCTGTCATAGAAAATAATACAGTAAAAATAAAAACAAAAAAAGCGTACCATCAAACTTTCATTCAAAAGGAAGATTGGAACAAATTAATTGACATTATTGATAAAACGAATAAATTTTATTCAAGTTCAATTGTTTTTCAAAAGATAAGCGAATAATCTATAATAATTAAGACTGTAAAAAAATCATTTCTTCGGTTTTTCCCAAATCCAGCAGGTATCACAAAGTCTGTTTTTAACATATTCTCTTTGAATATCAGGCAATCTATGAAAGAAGTCTATGCCTGTAAAGTTCTGAACACTATCAATACTTACTGCATAACTCCGTACAGGGTTGCCCGATTTTACCTTTTCATGAGGCATGATAAAACCGATTCCTTCAATTCGGTTGCCGGTGTAATTTAATATCACTTTATAAAAATATTCAGGTACGGAAACATTATTTTTCCCAATGCTACCTCTTATTCCCTGCTTCAAAGCAGGCCCGGCAACAATATACAGCGTGTCGTACGCTTCCGCCCAGATTTTTACCAAATCTTCTAATTTATACCAAATTCCACCCGCTTGATGAAATGTTGCTAAATGTGGACTCATATTGCTAAAGAAAAAAGACTCGTCCATTGCAACTTCCGACCAGAGCATATCCGCACTGGGAACTAAATGTCCTCTGTCGTATCCCGAACCTTTATAATCGGTAGCCGTTGCCGTTCCTGTTTTTACGGCAGGGTCGGAGCGGAAATTATCTTTCCGTTTCGTTACAGGATTGTTAATTCGCTCTCTACACAACATGTAAACCACCCAATCCGATTGCTTATGGGCATCGTTAAAAACGAAAGAAAAACCCGTATGCGAAATAATGTCATCTGCATTTTCCGTGTATGGAAATTCCAAATTCGCAATCTGATGTACCGTATGGATAATGCTATCTACGTTGATAATTATTGGCTCCTGTTCAGGAGGAGTATCCGAGCCACTCGAACGAACAAATTCACAGGAATAAAAAATCACTGCTACAATAACTAAAGTTACTTTCTTCATTTTTTGTATTATTTATTCAACTAATGCTTTTGGATTAAACGTTTTGTGTTCTCCATATCAGATTGCACAAAAATACGGTAAATGTTTATAAGTACCGTAAGTTTGTGCCATTTTTATCGGTAATTTCTTATTTTACATTTCGGCATTTGTGCGATGGCAGCAAAAGGCAATGCGCGTTGCTACAAGATTTATTCAATAATGGTTGCCACAATTTTCCTACCGGTGTTATGATTCCGAAATTCGCAAAGGTAAATCCCTTGCCAAGTACCAAGGTTTAGCCGTCCATTGGTTATAGGTATTGTTACGTCCACGCCTACAAGAGTAGATTTAGCATGTGCCGGCATGTCATCTACACCTTCGCAAGTGTGAGTATAGTATGGTTCTCGCTCTCGAACTAAACGGTCGAAGATGGCATTCAAGTCGGTTTGTACATCGGGGTCGGCGTTTTCGTTGATAGATAGTCCAGCCGAAGTGTGCTTGATGAACAGGTGTAGTAAACCGGCTTGAGGTAATTTGGGAAGATATTGGATGACTTCGTTGGTTATGAGGTGAAAGCCGCGGTGTTTGGGTTTGAGGGTAAATTCGACTTGGTAAGGCATATCTTTTATTTTTTCTTAATCTCACAAAAAACAACCGAATCGTCCACTTCATAAATATTAGCCTCAACATTAAATTTTGAGGCTAATTCTAGAAAATCATTTCCGGAATAAGTTATGGCTTTAAATCCATCTTTACAAACAATAGTACCCTCTTTCGTTTTTTCATAATCTATTTCTCCCAGTAATTCTTCATCAGCTTGAATTTGAAACCAATATAATCTATCTTGCCAAATTTTATTAGAGTAACTGGAGAACAAAAGTACGCCTCCTTTTTTTGTAACTCTTAACGCTTCTGCCAATAATAAATGAGGATCTTCTTTAAAGGCAGAAATACCGTTTTGAATGCAAATGGTAACATCGAACATATCAGCAGGAAAGTTTAATTCCACTGCATTCATTGTATAAAATTCAAGATTATCATTCTGTTGATGCAAACTTTTAGCTAATTCTATATTGTCTTGTGAAATATCAATGCCGGTAACTTTTTTTGCTTTCTTAGCTAATTCAATAGCCACCCTTCCGTATCCACAACCTAAGTCCAATACAATATCATCTATAGAAAGCTTTCTTAAAATGAAATCTATTTCTGCTAATAGTAATTGCTGTATTCTTGGAGGCGCTATTTCATAACATCTTTGCAGTTTACTTGTGTTCAGATTATTTGAGTAATAGTTCATACTATTTTACACATTTTCCGATTTTAAGATTTCCCAACTTCCTGTTTTATCTGAGCCAACACGTGCGATGATGCCGAGGTCTTTTAGATTTTTTATTTTTCGCTTTGCTGTAGCAATTCCAATATTAAGTTTTATTCTTATTTCTTCAGCCGTAATATTAGGGTTTGCTTTAATTAAACTAAATACAGTATCATTTGCAGTATCATTTTGAGCATTTACAGTATCATTCCCTTGCCTTACATCGACATCCTCTGCAAAATGTATATGCAATTCTCTGTTTTTCAAAATATTATTTTCACCGAGCAAAAGATTTTCCAAAAAACGTATCACATATTTATGGGTAGCATAGACACTGTTTTTTAGATTTTTATAATTTGCTCGCACAAGTGCATTGCGAAAATACCACGAATGTTGGGCAAACAAATCATTATTTATATCATTAAAACCAAGTTTGTGAAGATATTTTATTAAAAAAACTGCTGTTGTTCTTGTGTTGCCTTCGCCGAAAATATGAATTTGCCACAAGTCGGAAATAAAGTGGGCAATGTGTTCAATAATTTGTTGCGTGTTCAGTCCTTTGTAATCGAATTTTTTTTCCTGCTCAAAATCGTATTCGAGCGTGGCACGCAAATTATCGGCACCGGCATAAAGAACAGTTTCGCCATCTAAAACCCACTCGGATTTGGTAATATTGTAGTCACGGATTTTCCCTGCAAATTTGTAAATTCCGCTAAAAAGTCGCCTGTGAATATTTAGATAAGAAACAGGCGAAAATGAAAAAGTTTTTTCCGACAATATTTCTGCAATGCGAGCGGAAACTTTGTCTGCTTCTTCGGTGCGGTCATCATCGCTTTGTCTGTTTACCTGCGTTTTGTAATACACATCAATGCGATTTTTCACCTCTTCAAAGGTTATATCGCCTTCAATATTTTGTTTGGCGGTCTCGATAAGATAGGCAGACGGCTTCAAACCATCAACCTGCTGCAAGCCGATTGCCGTTTGCCAAATAATGCTTTTTTCTTTTTTATCGGGTTCGCCCTGTCTTATATATTCTTCAAAATCGTTCATTATCATGGGTCAAATTAATTTGCTAACTTTCTTCTGTGTTATTGTTCATTGTTGTTTCCCGATTTTAATTGTTGCAAGTTCGCCAAAATCTCATTCTTCGGTATAATTTTTCATCTTTTTGAGAATAATTTGGCAAAATTAGTGCTTTTCTATTGATAATTACGAGTTACGGTTTTTATTTGTTGGCTCATTATCTTCGGTTTCTTTATTTAACTCCCTTTCTATGTCTTCGATAGAAGGTAGTGAAGATTTGAAATTTTCCGGTAAAAATTTTGAAAGTGTGTATTCCGAAATTCCTATCGGTTGACTACTGCTTTCCAAAGAGTATTGAGCCTCAAAATTATCTTTCTTCTTTACGACAAGTAGCCCTATGGTAGGATTGTCAACATTTTTCTTTAATTGATGATTAATTGCTGTTACATAGAATCCGAGTTTTCCGGTATGTTCGGGCTCAAAATCTTTGGTTTTCAATTCTATGACTATGTAACAACGTAATTCTAAGTGGTAAAATAGCAAATCTATGTTCCGTTCTCTTTCTCCCACTCGTATTGGATATTGCTTACCCACGTATGCAAACCCTTGCCCTAATTCTAATAAAAATTTGGTAATATTATCTATCAAAGCATCTTCTAATTCTTTTTCTTTATAATCATTCGTTAATACTAACCAATCAAAATTATAAGGGTCTTTCATCATTTCTTTTGCCAAATCGCTCTGAACATCAGGCAATAGGCGGTCAAAGTTATTGATTGCCTTACCTTGTCGTTGATACAGATCCGTTTCCATGAAATTCATCAGCATGGCACGACTCCAACCGTTCTGAATAGTTTTTTGGACGTAAAATAAGGCTTCGTGTACGGATTTGCATTTGGTAAATATTTGAACGTGATGTCCCCATGGAATTTGAAATATAGGATGAGCTTCAAATTCTGCAACAACTTGTTGCAAAATTATATTTTCCTTATTATCACATACTTGTATTTCGTCCCCAGCTTGGGGATGAATTTCATTTTCTAATTTTCCACCAAGTTGTTGGAAAATTGTATTATCTTGAGAGTAAAACAGATAAAATTGTTTTATATAGTAAAGATTCCTTTCAGAAAAACCTTTCATTTCGGGAAATTCTTTCATTAACTCTTTACTCAATTCTTTGAAGAAATTACCACCCCATACTGCATCCATCTGTCGAATAACGATATCGCGCCCTAACTCCCAATACAGGCGCAACATTTCATCATTCACTTTTATCATTGCCTTAATTTGGCTTTGACGGATGCGGGCTTTCAAATGAATGAGCCATTGCTTAAATTCCGAGTCTTTTATTGCCTCTATGTTCATAATATTTTATTTAATTGTGTGATAACTGTTTTTCTTCCGGAAAACATGCGGCGAAATTACATGAATTTTTAGATTAATTTTCGATTATAGTAACTTCTTCAAGTAATTATTTCTATCGTCGTTATTCGCTTCAGTTCAATAGAGCCGTTGAATAAGTCGGTTAGTTCCGTACTCGGGTTTTGAAAATTTATAGATGCAACATTTTTGAAATATCGTTTGCCAAAATCTTTGAGCAGATATATTTTTACCTACCCGACGTGCATTCTCAAGTAAAAGCGGTTTTCTGCCACTTTTATCTTTCCATTTGAGCAAAATCGGACATTAATTTTCGTTCCATATTATTTTATATTCTATGTTTTGGGTTCGGGCATGGTAAAAGTTCTGAAATGCAAATAAACATAAAATCTTTTTAGAGAAGAAATCGCATCTGTCAAATTGAAAAAATAGACGTTCTCTATGCAGTACCAACATTACAAACATAAATTCAGGGTAATTTATTTGAAAGTATATAAGTGTAATTGAGTTAAATAGCCATTTTTTGCACCAAAAAATGCCAGTTTGCAAATTTATTTTTTTTGAATCAATAATATCTACCTTACATGAACTTTTGAAAAGTAAGGAAGAAAGAATTTACTGCATAATCACACCCGTCAATAGTTTCTAACTTATCGCCAAAATTTGCAGTAAATTCACCATTATTCAGTTTTAACATTTGTTTTATACGCCACATACCTATTCCATCTCCATTTCTTCCCATTTCTTTGGCAATTGATCCTGATATACCTTCATTAAAAACACTTTGCCGTTCTTCAGGCTTAACATATATGCTAGTCATGATAAAATTAGCATTTATTTTATTCTGATATTCATTGAATGTAATATCAACTGTTGAATTGCTTTTTGTGTATTTTGTTGCGTTGTCAAGAAGATGATAAATAGCCACTTGAATTGTTTCATAATCTATTTTTACTTTGCCAAAATAATCTTCCACATTAACAAAGATTCCATTATTTGATAAATCCACAAAAAATGTATGTAAAACATTAAGTATTATTGTTTTTAATTGGTAACTTTTAAATTCTAATCGTGTTTTTTCTTCTCTTTCCAACTTTCTATATATAGAAAATTCAGATTTCATATGAATATTATTTTTTGATAACCGAAGTAAGGTATTTGCAACTTTGTCTGGGTTATTAACCATCTCCTTTCTAATAAATTCAATTTGGTTTCTCCAGTTAGAAGACAAAACATCTTGAGGTACAATATTGTAAATAGATTGAATGTTTCGTGCATTAATTGAAGATAAATTATGAACTAATCTATTTACTTTTTTTTGTTCAAAATCACGAATCCTTTTTTCTATCTCATTTTTAATGAAAGAAATATCTGGAAAGGCATATAAAAGAGCATTTATTTTTTCACGAAATAACTTTGTTGTTTTTGTTATATCACAGAAAAAAATCTTACATTTAGCATTTGTAACTAGACCTTGCCTTCTATTTCTATTATACAGCTTGCAAGACTGCACTAAACACCCAATACTTGTACATTGTTGATAACAAACTTCACATTCCACTGTTAGATTACCTACAATTACTTTACTATGTTCATCTAAAATATAAAAATGATTCATTATTTTTGAGTCAAAAGTTCTTCTATTAAATTAACAAATTGGTATGGTTCAGCATCTTTATTCAAACAACCATCAACTTCTCTCAAAGCTTTGTGAAAACGATCTCCAGTTGATTCAGCAGAATAAATGATAATCTTTTTTGATGTATATTTCTTTTTTAGTGCTGAAGCCAGCCCTAAACCTTGGTCTTTAAAAAGTGTACTTCCCACTCCGTTAATATCTACAAAAATAATATCAGCTTCAATAACTTTAGGGTCATCTAAATCTTTAATATCTACTACTGATTTTGTATTTATCCAATCTGATTTTTTTAAAATAGATACAATATTAAAATCTCTATGCTTATCATCAATAAATAGAATTCGAGTTAATTTTTTGATATTAACACAGTTAGCATCATTTTCTTGGTTTTGATTCATGTTCACATTCACGTTTACATTGACTTTTTGTTCATTGCTAATCATTTGATTTGATACTGTATTTTCTTTGTCATTTGGTATAAGAAAAAAACCAAGTATCTCCAAAAAAGAAACTATCGTCAATATTATTGGCTCTGGTTCAAAATTTACTATTAGGTTCCAAATTATTCCACCGATGAAACCAACAATGGCAATAACTAGAGAAATTTTATTTTTAACTATTTTTTTCATTTTTTTGTTTTTTATGTTAATGGGGATACTTACACTTTATCAATAATAACACTTGCTTTGCTATTCACTATACCTTTTAAAATTCTCAGCCTGCTCCAACACTTGAGTAAAAACCTCATCGTTCCAGTCTGGTGGATAGCCGTTTTGGTAGAGGAGAATGGTTAATTCTAAATTCAATTTGTTTTTAATATCGTTGCGGTTAATCCAATCTACGTACTCAGAATTTGTTTCTACCAATTCTTTTATAGCTTTGGCGAGCATAATACATTTTTCATCGGCATAAACAAATTGGTGGGTGTCGCGCACTTTTACCAAAATATCGTAAAATGCCTTTTCTTCAAAAGTGATGCCCAATTTTTCAAAAGATTGCTTGTCTTCGTCGAGTTTGGCAAATATATCAATCAATTCATCAGAAAGAGAATCTACAAAGTCGGCAACCACTTCACTTGTAAAAGTAAGCCGGTCGCGGTTGTTGTATTTTTCAACTACCTGCCGCAACATTTGGTCAAATTCATCTGCCTTAGTTTTGTTTTTCCTTCGATAATCACCAATTGACTTTTTTAGCAGTTTTAATAAAGCATTGAATTTGGTCATCGGCATTTTTATATCGTCCAATTTCTTTTCAAACTCTTCGCTGAAAATATCTTCGGCGTCGGTGGCATTTACTATGTTTTCAACTCCGTTACAGATAATGGCTTGCCGTACCATTTCTTCTACACGACGATTCATTGTTTCGGTGTCGGGAGATGTTCCAATAGTCAGTTTATAAATAATGGAACGAATTGCCAAGCAAAACTGAGCGTAAGAAGTTTCATCATCAGTAAGCAAACCCGAAGGATAACAGATTTCGTAAGCCGCTTTCAGCCGTTTGGTAACACCCATATAGCGCGTTTGCACATCTTGAATTGACATCACAAATTCAGCAGCACGATTGAGGCAATGTAAGCGGGTAAGCGCATTTTCGGAGTTGAAAAAATCTGAATCGTTGAATCCGTGCAAAATTTCGCGACAAAGAACTAAATGATTGCGGAAAATTTTCAGTGTAGCTTGCATATCTTCTATATTGCTTTCACCGTCGCCGCCATATTGCTTTAGTGCTTTTTGCATATTTTCCTTTATGCCGATATAATCTACAATCAAACCACTATCTTTCCCCTTGTACACGCGGTTTACGCGCGATATGGTTTGAATCAACGTGTGGCGTTGCAAAGGTTTATCAATATACATCACGGCAAGTGAAGGCACATCGAAACCGGTAATCCACATATCTACCACGATAGCAATTTTAAAATTAGAAGCATCGTTTTTAAACTGTTTGTCGAGCATTTTACGGTACGTTTTGTCGCCCAAGAGGTTGTACATTTCCTGCGGGTCGTCCTTGTCGCGGGTGGCAACAACATTTACCATGGGCAATGCTGTAAGTGCGTCCAATTCTTCCTTGCTCAATTTTGTTTCGTCTTGACATTTTTTCTTTTCAAACCAAGCCGGACGAATTTCTTTAATTTCGTTGTGTAAGGCGTAAGCGATTGATCTGTCGGCACACACAATCATCGCTTTTTGCACGATTTCCGGTTTTTCATCTGTCAAATTTTCATAATGAATCACCAAATCCAAGGCAAGTTTTTTCAAACGGTCGGGATGCGCAAGAATAGCACTCATTTTGCTCATAGCACGTTTGCTGCGCTCAATCTGCTCTTCGGTAGAGCCTTCTTCTTCGCATTGGCGATAATATTTTTCTATCTCCTTTGCTTGCTCATCGTTGAGTAACACGCGCGCCAAACGCGGCTCATAAGTAATGGGAACCGTGATACCGTCTTCGCACGACTGTTTCATCGTATATTTATCAACCTCGCCACCAAAAGTATGAATAGTTTCATCAATGGGCGTACCTGTAAACCCCACATAAGTGGCATTCGGAAACGAATCGCGTAAATATTTGGCAAAGCCGAAAGAGGTTTTTACCCCTTTTTCATCGATGGTAAGTTTGCTTCCGGTGTTTACCTGTGTGCGATGCGCTTCATCGGATATACAAATGATATTGGCTCGGCTGCTCAATAGTCCTGTGTCGGCGCAAAATTTCTGAATAGTTGTGATAAAAATGCCACCCGATTGACGGCTGCCGAGTTCGTCCTTCAAATCTTGCCGGCTTTCAATACTGCGCACATTTTGGTCATTAAGAAAAGTAGTGGAAGTGCAGAAAAGTTCTGATGCTTGCGTGTCTAAATCTTCGCGATCGGTTATCACTATTATGGTGGGATTTTTCAAAGTTTCACTATCGCGCATGGCAAGTTGCCGGGCAAGAAAAAGCATGGTAAAAGTTTTGCCGCAACCGGTGGCGCCAAAATAAGTGCCGCCTTTTCCATCGCCACCCACCGATTTGATGTGTTTGCGAATATTTTTGAACAATTTGCGTGTGGCAAAGAATTGTGGATAGCGACAAACTACCTGCAATTCTTTCGACAAAGTGGGATCGGGGTAATAGACAAAATCGCGCAGAATTTCTATAAAACGAGCAGGCGCAAGCGCGCCGGTTACTAAGGTTTCTATTTCGTGAAAACCTACCGCTGTCGGTTCTTCATTTTCTACTTTTTTCCAAGCATAGTAATATTCGTATGGCGTAAAAATAGTACCCAAGCGTGCATTGGCGCCATCGGCAATAATTGAAAGGCAACAATAACGCAATAAAGCCGGAATATCTCGCCTGTAGCGGTTGTGAATTTGCTTCCACGCATCTTCAATGGTAGTTTCTTCGTTGGCGGGATTTTTCAACTCAATAATGGTGAGCGGAATACCATTAACAAAAAGCAAAATATCGGGGCGGCGCTCGGCGTGTTGTTTTACGGTAAACTGTGTTACGCAACGAAAGATATTGTTTTCGGGTGTGTCAAAATCAATATAGCTGATGAGCAAATTAGGCAAAACGGCATTGTCGCGTGGTAGGTAAAAATCTTCTGAAATAAGGCGAAAAACTTCTCGGCTGGCATTGAAAAGAGATGTATTATTCAAGTGTTTTATTTGAATAATAATTTTCCCAATTTCGTTTTCTGTAAGATTATCATCTTTGTATCGTTGCGAAAAGAAAGACTTTAAGTCATCTTCGAGTAACACTTCCCTTGCACTACGGTGGAGCGTATCGCCTTGCGTGTGTGTCCAACCTGCATTTTGCAGCAGGGCGATTACGGCGTTTTCATAATCTTGTTCGTTAAATGTTGTCATTTAGTTATTTTCAATTTCTTTTTTTTAACCAATTTCTAATTGAATTCTAATTTTATTAATAGAGGTACTGAAGTTAGAGCAATATTCACACAATCAATAGTTTGCAATTTCTAATACTCAAATTTAATTATTTTCTAATTTTTTTATGCCAAAATATAAACTTTATATCGTTTTGCCCCTTCTGATAAAATTCTTTTTTCTTTTTCCATATTTTTTTACTTTTCTTCAATTACATTTTTAATCAACACCGGACAAACCTCTTTCAATAATCGTTTCAACTCAGTGGCGATTTGCTCACGCTCAGTTTGTGCTTGATATATTGCTACTATACTTTTTTGTATTTCTAATGGCGGAATGGGGATTTTTACTTGGCACATATCTGAAAAACCAAACACTTCACGCGCACTGCCCCATGAATTAAATCGGGCATATCTATCAAATTCTGCTCTGTGAAGCCATAAAAACAAATATTCGGGCAATAGTTTTTCCGCATCTTTTACTTTAAAAGCCTGATAAGAAGATGAAACAACAAAAGTTTCGTTACTCTGATTTAAAGCAATGGTAATTTTTCCGCCATTCCGAGAAGTTGTCGGAACAAATGCAAATGACATTGGTTCAACAATGAGATATGAATTTATTGAGACATCGGTCATATCGGCTTTTGTTTCAATAAAACACTTTTCTATTGAAATGCCCTTAACTCTATTAATTCTTAATTCTTCATTTTTACTTACACATTCCTCAATATATCTTCCAATTTCTTTAGCCGGATAATCTTTAGCAAGTTGTTCAATATATGCCTGACAAGTAAGTGCAAGATTTGCAAAACCATCGGTATATGTTTTCAGATTTTCGTTGATGGCATTGTAGGCGGCTACGACTTTTTGTTGTTCGACAAGAGATGGTAGAGAAATTTCGATATTGCACATATCAGCAAAAGAAAATACTTCACGCGCACTGCCCCAAGAATGAAATCTTGCTATTCTATCAAATTCAGGACGATTAAAATACATAAACAAATAATTGGGCAATAATTTTTCCTTGTCCTTTATTTTGAAAACCTCGTAAGAAGAAGAAACCAAATAATTTTCATCACTTGAATTGATTGCTATTGTAATTTTTTCGCCATTTCGTGAAGTGGTTGGCACATAAGCAAACGATTCCGGCATAAAGATTTTATATGGAATAAGAGAAACATCTGTCATATCTGCTTTTGTAGGAATAATACATTTTTGTATAGAAATTCCTCTGACAGATTCTAATCCATATTTTTCATCAGCATTGTTATCAGAACATTGCTCAATCAAATCGCCTAATATGTATTTTTTGGTACTCATTCTCAATTCTTAAAATAATCTTCCAACTTTTTACTGATAATATTTCCATCGGGCAGAAATTTTTGATAGTTTTTGGGCAATTTAGCTGTTGTTGTATAGGTTGTTACGCCAATTGGCATTTTGCTCGTTTTTAGCGAATATTCTACTACGGTTCGGTTTTTCTCTTTGCAGATAACTATACCTATGGCATCGTTTTCGTTTGGCAGTTTTACTTTATCATTCAAAACAGAGAGGTAAAATTCCATTTTCCCTTTATATTCGGGCATAAATTCTCCTATTTTCAGTTCAATGGCTACCAAGCATTGTAGTTGTCGGTGGTAAAGCAACAAATCTATAAAATATTCTTTATCATCTACTTCTACTTTAAACTGATTGCCCATAAAGGCAAATTGAAAATTCATTTCAAGCAAAAAGGCTCTAATATTATTAACCAATCCTGCTTCAAGTTGGCTCTCAGAATGTTCGTTGCCAAGATTAAGAAAATCGAAAGAGTATTCGTCTTTTATGGCTAAAATGGCTTGGTTTTTAATTTTTTCCGGTAAGGTTTGTTCAAAATTAGTTTGATTGAGCAAGTGTTTTTCGTAGCTTTTCCCTTCTATTTGATGAATCAGCACATTTTTTGTCCACCCGAATTTTCGTGTTGCTTGAATGTAAAATTGCCTTTCGAGATTGTCTTTGCAACGGTTTAGAATAATTGTGTGTTTCGTCCAACTAATTTCTCCAACCAATGGCTGGAGATTTTCAACGTTGTGATACTCATTATAAAACTGTGCCATTAACCATAAATTAGTCACCGAAAAACCTCCGGTTCCGGGAAATTCTTTCTGCAATTCTTCCGACAAAGTAGGCACAACGGCTTTTCCCCAACTTTCTTGTTGTTTTTCGGCAATGGCTTTGCCAATTTCCCAATAAAGATTTACAAGTTGTATGTTTACAGCACGCATTGCCTCGTATTGTGCTTGCCTAATTTTCTGTTTAATTTCTGCAATGAAATTCAGTTGTGTTTTTTCAAATGTTACGATTTCCATACTTATTATTTTTATCTTAATTCTTAACTCTTAATTGATACTGTATCCTAATTTTTTAAATGCTTTAGCAAGTTGTTTTTGGCTTTGCTTTTCGCGTTTCAGCAGTTCTTTCATTTCGGATTGCACACGGCTCATTTCGGCTTGGTGATCAATTTGCAAATCGCGGTCAATAAATTCAATGTATTGGCTTGGTACGAGCGAGTGTTTTTTCTCGCGTAATTCTTCAATTTTCACCGCGCGGTAGAGTTCCGGCTTCTCGTATTTTCCGGCACGATTAATATCTTGAAAGTCGGAATAAATTCTCTTTATGGCTGCAATTTGTTCGGATGTAAACTGCACATAACTTTTTTCGTAGATATTTGTGTTCCATGTGCGCAAATCAACAAAAAGGATTTCGTTGGTGCGATCGCGTTTTTGGGTGCTGTCCGCAGCGTCCGTATTTTTTTTGTTGTTATTCAAAACCCATAATGTAACGCTAATATCAGTAGAATAAAACATTTCGCGGGGTAACACGATAATTGCCTCTACTTTATCGTTTTCAATCAACTGTTTACGAATTTCATACTCCACACCATCGGCGCCAAGCGCACCATTGGCAAGTAGAAAACCTGCAATTCCGGAGGTAACATCCAGTTTTGAAAGCATGTGTAAAATCCATGCATAGTTGGCGTTGCTTTCAGGTGGTGTAGTGTAGCCGCTCCAACGTGGGTCGGTAGTAAGCTCATCGGCAGCCCGCCATTTTTTGAGATTGAAGGGCGGATTTGCCATAATGAAATCAAATTTCAAATCCTTGTGTTGGTCATCAGAGAATGAGCTTGCGGGCTGTCTGCCCAAATTGTGCGATATACCTCGAATAGCCAGGTTCATTTTGGCAAGTTGAAAGGTGCTCGGCGTGCTTTCCTGCCCATACACGCTAATATTGGCAGTATTGCCGCCATGCGCTTCCACAAAACGCAACGACTGCACGAACATTCCACCCGAACCACAACAAGGGTCGTAAATGGTGCCTTTAAACGGCTCAATGAGTTCGGCAATTAAATCTACAATACATTTTGGGGTGTAAAATTCGCCTTTATCTTTGCGTTCATCAATAGAAAATTCTTGTAAAAAATACTCGTACACGCGCCCGATGAGATCTTTTTCGTGAAAACGTTCGGGCGATATTTTGTTTATCTCGTCAATCAATGCTTTGAGCAATTTAGTGTCCACGTTGCTTCTGGAAGTAAAAAAACGTTGCGGCAACGCACCTTCCAAAACAGAATTTTGCTGTTCTATATCCGCCATTGCGGTATCCAAAATGTTGGCAATGGAAGTGTCGGCGGCGTGTTCTACTATGTATGTCCAACGACAGTGCGGTTGCAAGTAAAACACATTTACACTGCCATAGCCGGCTGGGTTTTCGAGTAGATTTTCAATAGCATTTTGCGGAAGACCTTTGCTTTTAAGTTCTTCTAGAAAGGCAACGCGCCGCTCTTCAAACTTCTCGCCAGCAAATTTGAGAAATGTGAGCGACAATACGGCATTTCTGTTGTCGGCTTTTTCTACCTTTCCGCGCAAAATATCACGACAATTCCATAGAATTTGCTCAAGAGCGAGCTCTTTTTGTACTTTTTTTGCCATTATTTTCTTGAATTGTTGGGTTTTAAGAAATTTTGGCAAAGATAGATTTTTTTTAGGCAACTCTCAAATCATATGTTACAAATTCAGATTGCAAAAATGCAACTATTTTTCAAGACTTTACCCTGTAATCAAAATTGCAAAAAAATAATAGTTTTGCATTTATGAGTTGAAGAACATCTTGCTTTATTTATATGATTAAAATTCAAGCGCATCCGAAATTTATTAACCAATTAAGAATATTTAATTGGGATCGTAATTTACATGTTGATTGGTACAATTTTTTAGATTATTGTAGATTCTCAAATATAGCAACTATTATTATTGAGGATATGACTATAATTTTTCTAAAAACAACCAGTAGTAAAGATGAAGGTTATGAATGGCGCATGACCAAACCAAATAATGAAACTTTTCCTGATGAATTACTTTATATTATGAATTTACAAAAATATGATCTTGATTTTTTATCGAAGATTCATAAAGATAAAGTATCAGGAATTATCTACGGTACATATTTCAAAAGGTTAAATTAATAAATTATAACCGTCCAAAAGGACATAAAAATTTAATGAATATGACAAAAAGAATTAAAAAACAGATTTCGAGCAAAACGTTTTTGTGCAAAATTGCTCTTGTAATGCTAATGGGGTTTTCGCTGGTTGCATGTAACAAACAACCCGTAGAAAAAAAGGTGTCCGGAACGGTAACAGCAAATACGGAAGGCGTTGTTACATTTAAGTACTCGCGTCTGAAGAACAGTTTGCCCAATGCCTGTACGTTTACAACCAACTTGCCCGCTCCCAACGACCAATTCGTTCTCACCATTACTTCCGGCAATGCGACTGAGAATAAGGTGATAGAAGGTTTAGCAGGAGGGCAGAAAGTAGCATGGACGGCTAAAGTGGAAGGAAACCCGCTTAACCATGGCAGCGACATTGGTCATTTTGTTCATATTATCAATGATTAAAGTTCGTTGAGCAAATGCCGGCGTGCAGCGAGCGACATATAGGGGGCAATGAAGTAGAAACTAAACGTTAAATAAAAAAAGCCGTCTAAAAGGACATAAAATTAATTGTAATGAAAAAAATTAAAAACGTTTTAGTGATTATTGGAGGCATTAACTTTCTATTTTTTGGATTATTTCACTTAACTTTTTGGCATGGACTTAATTGGGGGAATGAACTGATAAAGTTAACTGAAATCAACAGTAATGTGATGCAAATGTTAAATATCGGAATCGTAGTTTTTATGTTGGCGCTTGGATTTATTATGCTTTTTTATCGCAAAGAGATTTTAAATTCCGCATTAGGCAGGGCTTTGCTGATTGCCTTCTCATTATTCTGGCTTGCAAGATTAGTTGGAGAGTTTGCGTTTCCCGGAGGGTCAATAATACTTGGAGTAATTTTGTTTTTATGTGTGTTGATTTACTTGATACCGGCAATTATCATTAAAAAATAAGGCAAATGAAATAAAATATTATTTTTGCAACTCAAAATACATAACGACATGTACAGACAAATATTCATCCCGGACGAACAAAACTATCTCGTTTCAATTCCACCTGATTTATATGGTTGTGAAGTAGAAGTAATTGTTTTTCCAACTAATGAAACAACGACGCTTTCGAGAGTTAAGCCACGAAATAATTGGGCAAATGCTGCCAAACAAATGCATCAAATTGGTGATGATGTGCTACTTATGCCTGCCGTATCAAGTAACGAAAATCTTGATTGGTGGACATGGGAAGGATAGAACAATATTATACTTACTGGGTTACGTTAGACCCAACACAAGGTAGTGAAATAGCAAAAACACGTCCATTTTGAATACATCAAACTCTTTAGGGCGGCTATCCGACAGCGAAATTATTGATTTGCAAAATATTATATATGAAATGTTTTGCCGGTAATTAACCCGAATTGATTTGTATTATTACTCGTTTCCAATGGAATGGAATTGATTTGATAAAAGCAGTACGAACAAAATGAAAACCGAAATAACCAGCGAAACCGTAAAAGAATACGGATTAAATGCAGGAGCAAGTGTAGTGGGTATAGCCGCTTCCAAAGACTTCGATTTAGCGCCGGAGGGTTTTAAACCTGTTGATTATTTAGAAGGATGCCGCTCCGTAATTGTTTTGGGGGCTCCAAGTCCACAGAAAGCCTTAACCATGAATACGGCTGAATACACTGAAAATCGCAATGCTATGTTAACAGAAATGACTAACATAGCAAAAGAAGTAGAAAAACGAATAAAAAAGGCCGGGTATAAAGCAAAAGCGATAAGCGCTTCAGGAGGTAAGTTTCTAGAAGGTAAGCATTATGGGCATATATCGCTGAAACATGCGGCTGAATTGGCCGGTCTTGGATCTATTAATCGAAACTATTTACTTACCCACCCTCAATACGGTAACCTTCTTTGGCTCAGCGCTGTTCTTGCTGATGCAGACCTTGTGCCAGATAAAAAAGCACAACACAAAATCTGCGACAACTGTAACACATGCGTTGAAACATGTCCATCGGGAGCATTGGATAATCCTGCCTTATTTGGCAATAAAAAATGTGACAAATTTTACAAAATAGTGGATAGAAAATTGGAAATAGGGTGTTTTTTATGTCGTAAAGTGTGCCCCAAACGTTTTGGCAAAGCAATGCCTGATTAACTGAATTCTACACGCTTTATTTGGAAAGTAGATATACATATTTTCCTTTTGTATTTTCTGAAAATTATAATACTTTTGTAGTTTATTTATTTGTAATATGCCAAAAACTCAAAACATTGAATATAAAGAAACCGAAGCGCTCGTTGGAACAGGTAACCTTTATGAATTTTCGAGAAATTTAATTCTTAATTCTCGTAAACTTGTTTATCAGACAGCCAATTTTGCAATGGTGGAAACCTATTGGCGCATAGGAGAAAAAATTGTTGAAGAGCAAGGCGGTGCCGAACGGTCGAAATACGGAGATAGACTTATTGCAAGTCTATCAGAAAAATTGACTGCCGAGTTTGGAAAGGGATTTGATAAGACAAATTTAGGGCGAATGCGTCAATTTCATTTGACATTTCAAAATATTGACACACTGCGTCAACAATTGAGCTGGTCACACTATCGCTCACTTATTCGTGTAGAAAACCCAAAAGCACGCGAAGTTTATATGAATGAAGCCGCTGATAACCAGTGGAGTACTCGTTTTCTTGACCAACAAGTTGATAAACATTCTTGCGAACGATTGATTTCAACCCATAAAGAAGCCATAAACGAACTCAACATTGAAAATAAAAAGCAATTAATTGTTAATCAGAAAGATTACATTTTGAGAGACCCTGTTTTATTAGATTTTTACAACTTACAAGAAAATCCAAAATACAAAGAGAGCGACATTGAACAAGCAATAATTGATAATTTGCAAAAATTTTTATTGGAACTTGGCAAAGGTTTTTCATTTGTAGCTCGACAACAGCGAATTAATACAGAGTTTTCGCATTATTATATTGATTTGGTTTTCTACAATTATATTTTGAAATGTTTTGTTCTCGTTGATTTGAAAATAGGTAAACTCACTCACCAAGACATAGGGCAATTAGATATGTACGTGAGGATGTACGACAAACTAAAACGAACGGAAGGTGATAATCCAACTATTGGTATTATCCTTTGCGAAGAAAAAGATAGAGCGGAAGTAAAATTTTCCGTTTTGAACGATAACGAACAACCTTTTGCTACGAAATACAAATTGTACATTCCAACCGAAGAAGAATTGATAAGAGAAATAACGCAAATTCGTACTCTAATGAGTGGTAAATAGATAATCCAAAGAAAGACTATTAAATAATGTATGTGTATATAAAATGGTAGTAGAAGCATTTACAGGGGAACAAAAAGTAATAAAAAAATAAAATTGAACATAAAATGAACATCTGGAAATACTGGAATAACTTAAGTTTGGTAAAACGAATTTTTTTCGGACTTGTACTCGGAATTATCTTGGCGCTCACGCTTGGAGAACACATTACGTTTGTTGCCATATTCGGAAATCTGTTTGTTGGTGCATTGAAGGCGATTGCACCGATATTGGTATTTATTCTTGTAATGGCGGCAATTTGTCGTCATCAAAAAGGGAACAAAACTAATTTGAAAGAGTTTGTCGGACTGTCGTTTATCGGTATGTTTTGTGCAGCAATGTTGGGCGTTGCTGTGAGTTTTATGTTCCCAACGAAATTGGAATTGAGTGGAGTTGATATGGCTGCAGTTTCCGCGCCGAGTGGAATTACGGAAGTATTGTTAAATATCTTGATGAAATTGGTAGATAATCCGGTGAGCGCATTGGCAAACGGAAATTACATCGGCATCCTGACTTGGTCGGTTTTACTGGGTATTGCACTTCAAAAAACGGCAAGCGATTCGACCAAAGAAATCATTTCAAATTTGTCGGATGCAGTGACCCATGTTGTGCGATTTGTCATCAACCTTGCTCCTCTTGGAATAATGGGATTGGTTTATTCGTCCATTATGGAAAGCGGTTTGGAAGTGTTGCTTGGTTACGGGCGATTGATTATAATACTGGTATCAACGATGCTTGTTGTTTCACTCGTTATGAATCCATTGATATCTTTTTTGGTGATGCGAAAAAATCCGTATCCATTGGTGTTAAAGGCGTTGAAAGAAAGTGGAATTACGGCATTTTTCACCCGAAGTTCGGCCGCTAATATTCCCGTCAATATGGCATTGTGCGAAAAACTCAATCTCAATAAAGACACCTATTCTGTTGCCATTCCTTTGGGGGCAACCATTAATATGGCAGGCGCCGCGGTAACGATTTCGATTCTATCCATGTCGGCGGCCTATACACTTGGAATATCGGTTGACTTCCCAACTGCGGTAATTCTTTGCGTACTTTCAACGCTTAGCGCCACAGGTGCTTCCGGCGTTGCAGGTGGTTCGTTGTTGTTAATTCCTTTGGCATGCAGTTTGTTTGGAATTCCCGATAGTATTTCGATGCAGGTGGTCGGCGTAGGTTTTATTATCGGCGTTGTTCAGGATTCGTGCGAAACGGCACTGAATTCACATTCGGATGTGGTGTATCTTGGAAGTATTGAAGGACGGAAAAGAAATATTTTGACAAATCAGAGAACATCAACAGAGACACAATGAAAATAGAAAAAATTACCGAAAACAAGAAACAGTTCCTTGACCTGTTGCTATTGGCAGACGAACAAGAGAATATGATTGACAGGTATTTGGCAAGCGGAGATTTGTTTGCTTTATACGACAATGATTTGAAAAGTGTTTGTGTTGTAGCGCCAATAGACAACGAAACTTGCGAATTGAAAAACATAGCGACATACGAAAAATATCAAGGCAAAGGGTACGGCAGAGCATTGATAAAATTTATTTTTGATTTCTACAAAAACGACTACAAAACAATGTTTGTTGGAACAGGTGAAGTCCCGGCAATTTTGTCGTTTTATGAAAGTTGCGGATTTGAAAAATCACATCGAGTAAAGAACTTCTTTACCGATAATTATGAGCAACCTATTTTCGAGGGAGAAATTCAACTTGTTGATATGATTTATCTGAAAAAAGATTTATAAACAGACAATATGAAAATACATACAACAAATTATTTTGACACTTTTATAGAAGTAGCGGAAGATACTAAGGCATATTGTGGTACAAAGCCATCAACAAAAGACAAAAAAACGGTTGCAGAAATGCAGTATGACTTGATTGCTAAAAATCCATATAAATACACCTCTGACGACATATTTTTTCAGGTGTTTGCCGACAGAAATGATTTGATAAAAACAGAATATAAACAAGCAAGAGAGCAGTTTTTTTCAAAAGGACAGCCTTGTTTCCGTGCTTCACCTCTAACCAAAACTTATGGGTTCGGTATTCACTGCGACAATGATGGGAAAGTTGCTCTTTACGGAATGGAAACAGAAGAGTATCAAGAATTTTTGACTGACCCCAAAGTCAAAAAATGCAAAGCGATGAAATCAAGTAGGCAAAAATAGAAAACCGTATAAATCAGTATATAACACAGCCAAAATATAATTTACCACAAGGCGTGATAAATTCAAAGGTAAAAATGTAAGCAAAAATCCAATGGAAACTATAATTTCGCGGGCTAATTTAAAAACATATTTAATGGAGACGAAACAAATTAAAATTATGGTTGCAGACCCAACCACACTCGGGCTTTTCGGCTTGGCAATTGTAACGCTGGTAGCCTCTTCTCAAAAACTCGGAATTACAGACGGATTAAGTTTTGTGCTGCCTTGGGCGCTATTTCTTGGCGGCGTGGCACAAATTATTGCATCCGTGTTCGATTTTAAACACAACAACCTTTTTGGCTCAACCGCCTTTGCTGCCTACGGCTTGTTCTGGATCGGCATGGGAATGAGCTGGCTCATCAGATTGGGATGCTTCGGCGAAGCGCTCGCAGCTTCCGCCGATACCAAACAATTAGGATTTGTTTTTATGGGTTATCTTATCCTTACAACTATTTTCCTCATCTCTGCCGTGAAAATGTCAAAAGCTATGTTCATTCTTTTGATACTTATTGTTATCTTGTTTTCAACTTTGGCTTTAGAGGCTTTCGGATGTGGACAGATATGGCACGTTATTGCAGCATATTCGGAATTGACAATTTCATTATTAACATTTTACGTGCTTGCCGCCAAATATTTAAACAGCGTGTTCGGAAGAGAAGTGCTTAGCACGGGAAAACCATTTGTGCAATAACTACTTGAAAATCCGGTTAGCTCGAATAAATGTATATATTCGCACCATGAAAAAAATCCGTATCATAGATTTTAATCTATTGATCTTCTTGATTTTATGCTTCTCTTTTGGGAAGGCATCCGCTACTACTGAGGGTGAATTCCTCCCAAAAGATAATCATGTATGCTTTTTCGAAGTAGATGAGACAAATGAAACAACGGTAACTTCTGCTGAAAGGAAGACGAAAGAAAAGAAACCCAGAAGAAGTGGAAGAAGAGGAAAAGTAAACTTTGAAACGTTTCGGGAATACTATGAAAAAGCGATGAATTTGTATAACAAAAAAGCTTGGCTATCGGCGGCGCGTATTTTTGAACAACTTTATCCGTTATCCATCGGTACGCCATTAGGTGATACCATTCTTTTCTATTTTGCAGATTCTTATTTCCAAAATCGTGATTATCAAATGGCAGCGTTTCATTTTCGAGATTATGTGCGAAGATATCCGGGAACGGAAAGGACGGAATTGGCAGCCTTAAATGCTGTAAAAGCCATGTACTTTAGCTCGCCCGAGTATTATTTAGATCAATTTATCACGCTTATGGCTATTGATGAGGTTAATTTGTTTATTCAGAATTACCCTTATAGCAAGCATATTGAAGAATGTAACGAAATTTTAGATGCTTTACGTGACAAATTGGCTAAAAAAGAGATGGAAATGGTGAGAATGTATTACCGCACAGGGAATTATGAAGCTGCGCAAATTATGGCGAGAAATTTCTTAAAAACCTATTCATATTCAAAATATGCGCCCGAAGTATTGTTTATTTTAGTCAGAAACAATTTTGATTTTGCGCGAAGAAGCGTGGAACATAGAAAATATCACCGTTTTAAAGATGTCCTTGATGCTTTTGAAACGTTACAGGCGCGATACCCCGAAAGCCGTTTTATAGCGGATGCCAAAAAAATTGCCGATGAGGCTGCTAATCAAATCAAAAAATTAGACGAACGAAAAAAATAATTATAGGATGAAAGCGAACGAATACACCAAAGTAAAAATGAACTCTTTTGCCGTAACACGCGACTTGCGCGAATTTGACAAAGAAACCGGCAATATTTACGAAACCGTAGCCATTTTATCTAAACGAGCAAACCAAATTGCTACAGAGTTCAAAGAAGATTTTCAAGAACGTGTAAGAGATTTTGCTTCTCATTATTCTCATGATACTTTTGATGAAAATCATGAAAATAGAGAGCAAGTGGAATTGGCGCGTTTTTATGAACAACTACCGAAACCTGCCATTTTGGCAATTCATGAATTTGAAAATCACGAAATTTATTTCAAATTACCTGAAAAGTAACATACTATGCCGGAACCGGCTGCAAAAAAAATTATCCTCGGAATCACAGGCGGCATAGCGGCATACAAGTCGTTGTCGCTGATTCGATTATTTAAAAAAGCAGGACACGAGGTTCAGGTAGTAGTAACAAAAAATGCGCTGCAATTTGTTACGCCCTTAACATTAGAAACATTGTCGCAAAACACGGTGTATTCCGATTCTTTTATTCGCAATGAGCCGTATTCCGTAGCACACATTTCGCATGCAGACTGGGCGGATGTGGTTGTAATAGCCCCTGCAACGGCAAATATCATTGGGAAATTTGCAAACGGCATTGCCGACGACGCACTCTCGACGCTGCTCTTGGCTATGAAAAAGCCTGTTTTTTTAGCGCCCGCTATGAATGTGAATATGTATGAAAATGAGGCGGTACAGCGTAATATAGCGCAACTCAAGAAACAAGGCTGCCATATTATTGAACCGGCAACCGGCGATTTAGCGTGCGGCATTTCTGCAAAAGGCAGAATGGAGGAACCTGAAAGAATATTTGAAATCGTTACCCAATTTTTTTCTCAAAAAAAAAAATGGAATGGAAAGAAAGCTGTAGTAACAGCAGGTCCCACCTATGAACCGATTGATCCGGTTCGTTTTATAGGAAACCATTCTTCCGGATTGATGGGGTTTGCGCTTGCTGAAAAGTTGGCGGAACAAGGCGCTGAAGTGACATTAATTACAGGTACTACAGCTTTGTATGCCACAAACCAAGCCATTCAACGTGTGGATGTTGTAACAGCTAAAGAGATGTTAACCCAAACACTGCATTATTCAAAAAATGCAGATCTCATCATTATGGCGGCAGCCGTTGCCGATTATACTCCAAAAACGTTCGCCTCTGAAAAAATCAAGAAAAAAAATAGCGATTTAGAGCTTATTTTGGAAAAAACAACCGATATTTTGTTAGAATTAGGAAAAAGAAAGCAAAAAAAACAATGTTTGGTGGGTTTTGCATTAGAAACCGAAAATGAGATAGAAAATGCAAAACAAAAATTGCAGCAAAAAAATGCAGATTTTATTGTGCTTAATTCTTTGAAAAATAGCGGTGCAGGGTTTAAATGCGCCACCAATCAAGTAACCATTTTTGCACAAAACGGCGCTATATTTGAAGGAAAGTGCAAGGCGAAAACCGAAGTGGCGGAGGAAATTTTGGAGTTTATTTTTGAACAATGGTAGATTAATGTCGAATATTTCTCATCTTAATGAAACCACCGGCATAAATCGTAAATGCGCCTGGTAGGGACTCTGTCTCATTGTTTGCAAAACGTACCCGCATCTCAATGTCATATTTTCCGTTGATAAAGGTTTTGCTCCAAGTCTTTTGGTCTCGCGCAGCAAGCTCCTCAGTTTCGTTAATATACCATTGCAAACTGCCGGCATCTGTGTGCAGCCCTTCTATTTCTGCCCGAAATTCCACCTCACTTTCACAAAAAATTGTGTTATTCAAATCCTGATAATGAATTTCGTTTACATAAAAATCCACTTCTACATTACATATCCTTAGTATTCCTGTTTTAGATATAGTGTCGCCATTTTCATAGTGTGCCCGCATTCTTATTTCATATTCACCGGGAGAGAAAGTTTTACTCCATGTTTGTTGGTTTTGTGCAGAAAATTCTTCTACGCCATCAATATACCATTTTAAGCCGCTTATATTTGGGAGAGGTCCCTGTTCCTGTATTTCTGCTCTAAAGTTCACCACACTTTCGCAAATTAGAGTATCATATAAATTTAGGTGATGAATTTCGTTAGCAAAAAAAACAGCATCAGATAAGTCGTACATGGCTGAGTAGGCGAGATAATAATAGGATTCAGCAAAACCTACCCCGTAGCAAGAGATATGAAAGCCTAGGGTTAGCGGTTGCGTGAATAAGTATGACGCATTGGGATTAGTGAGTTGCATAGTGCAAAACGATAAACCGCTACTATGTTGTATCCAAGGTCCGGGCACAGGTACCGGCGGAGCGCCTCCGATGGAAACCCTTACATCGCCGGTGTGTATATGTGGAGTCCATAACAAGGCATAATGCGCACCTATGTGCGTAGTGCCGGATGGAATAAAGGGAGCTATCTGCGCTTTTTTAACAGCATGCTCTGCAGGCGCTACCCAACTTTGCGCGGGATCGGAGAGCCCTAAACCATTATAATTATTTCCCACCAAATAAGCACATACACCCACAGGTTTGTTGGAAATAATAAAACAGCCATTATTACCTATAGGCACCTCTAACTCCACAAATTGTCCGGCTTGTAAATTAACAAGGCTCTGTTGTCCTTCCGGTCGTATGATGCCTCCTGTTTGCGTAATAGTGGTATTGTTTTGAGACGCAACAATACGCACAATATCAACATTGAGATGTGAAACCGGAACAAAAAAAGTTTTTCCCCACCTATTTACCGGAACTAACTGCTGCATTAAATGCTCAGGCGAACCAATAGCATTGGGAATTGTTGTCATCCTATTAAACGAAAAAAATGCAACAGGCTTGTTGGAAGTTATATAGTCGCCTGTTGTTGTGAATGTTCTATAATAAACTTGTCCGGCATTTAAAGATTCCTGCCCTAGTATAGGAGTACCATTATGAAACAATTTGGTATCATCGGCAATGGCAATAACGGCATATTCACCTGTTCCATAAGTTATTTGATAATATTCCGTACCTAATGCTCTTCGGGGCAAAACATTGGTGGCATCAGCACTGGCGAGTCTTTGGTTCATGGCATAAACCGTAACTGTATCTGAAGTGGATATATAAATGCTCTTGTTTGAAATTCCCATGGTTTGATTATATACCGCTTGTCTTTGTGCAGGATCAAGACTATAGGTATGTACTTGTTGGGCGCCAATGCTAAAAGGGACAGAGATGCCCAAGTCAGCAAAATGAATGTTGCCTGTAACAGCCTTATTACCACTTACGATACGGATTTGTAAATCAACAGCAGAAGCTGGAGATAGCATATTTTCCCCAAATGTTATCCAAAATTCTTTTCCACCTGTTTCTTGCGCTTGTACTGAAAAAATGCTTGGCATTAAAAACACAGCGGCTGTTAAAAAATATTGTATTATTCTCATATACAAAATGTTTTGGATATTTTTCGCAAAAGTATCTAAATTTTTGAATAATCCAAGGGCAGTATAATAACTAGCAAGACAAAGTCAGGTTTAAGGAATTAATTTTAGATTAAAAAGCTATTTTTGCAACGATTATTTTTATAATGTGAAAATCCAATCCGAAATCATTAAACAAATCGCTCATAATTGCGGTTTCTCCTTATGCGGCATTGCAAAGTCTGAGCCTTTAACCATTGAAAAAGAGCGTTTTGAAAAAGCATTGGCGCAAAATTTCCATGCAAAAAAACCATATTTAGAACGCGATATTGACAAACGTTTTCACCCGGAATTATTATTGGAAAATTGCAAATCGGTGATTGTGTGTGGGTTTAATTACAATATGCGGGATGCGGTGTGCGATACGCGGTGTGCGGTGTGTGGTGTGCGGTGTGCGACCGTAGGGGCGCAAAATCTTGTGCCCTCAAAAACCGATACCCGCAAAATTTCACAATACGCCCAAATCAAAGATTACCACGTTTTCATGAAAGAAAAAATGGAAAAATTGGCGCAACGTTTGCAGGAAGAATACGGCGCTTTCAATTATAAAACTACCATTGATTCTTCGGCTATTTCAGAAAAAGCATGGGCTGTTCAAACAGGAATCGGTTATTATGGCAAAAACGGAATCATTCAAACTTCAGTAGGTTCTTTTATTTTTTTGGGAACTTTATTAATTGATAAAGAAGTAGATGAGTATGATGCTCCCAATCAAAATTCATGTAAAAATTGTAGCAAATGTATAGCGGCATGCCCTACAAACGCCATTGTAGATCCTTATTATGTAGATTGCAATCAATGTATTACGCACATTACCCTAAATAAAAATGAAACTGATTTTACACGTGTGGCTAAATATGGCTGGCTCATTGCTTGCGATGTATGTCAAAATGTGTGCCCAAACAACGCGAATGCACCCATCAACGAGGAAGCGATGGCAAGGCAAGTTTCATTTTTAGAAAATAAAGATGAAATTTTTGATACTTTAACTCCTGAATCTTTTGAGGATAATTTTAAGAGTACAATTCTATATCAGTTTAAATATGAAGGATTAAAAAAACGTTTAGAAGATTTTAAAGAATGAAAATTCAATTTAAAAACTACTTGCATCTCCACTTCATTGTACTCATATACGGATTTACCGGTATTTTGGGAAAACTGATTGCCCTGCCTGCACATTATTTAGTTTTTTACAGATTAATGTTAACCATTCCAATTATTTACGTGGTTATTTTATTTCGTAAAGAATCATTAAAAATTGATAAGCAGACCTTGTTAAGATATTTGGGCATTGGCGTCATTATTGGATTGCATTGGCTCACGTTTTTTCATTCTATTAAAGTTTCGAATGTGTCGGTAGCGCTAAGTTGCTTTGCCTCATCCAGTTTATTTGCAGGAATTTTAGAACCGTTAATAGAAAAAAAGCGAATTCGAAAATTAGAAATCTTCAGTAGTGTTATTGTGCTCATTGCCCTTTGCGTTATGTTAGGATTTGAGATCAAATATTGGCAAGGCGCGCTGTTTGGAGTGCTGGCAGCCTTTTTAGCTGCATTGTTTACCGTATTAAACAAGCAATTGGCTGAAACGAAGGCATTATTAACATTGTCGTTGTATGAATTGGTAGGGGCGTTAATTCCGATTGTTGTGGTGTTGGGGGTATCGATATTTTTTGTAGGGGCACAAAATTTTGTGCCCCTACAAAACGCATGGCAAATGCCCACAATTTCCGATTTCGGTTGGTTGTTACTACTCGCCTCCATCTGCACCGCCTACCCTTTTGTGGCGGTTATCAAATTATTACGCTCATTAACAGCATTTACTGTTTCGTTAGCTGTAAATTTCGAACCTATCTATTCCATCATTTTTGCGTATCTCATTTTCGGAGAATCGGAGCGGATGACACCTGTTTTTTATGCGGGATTATGTGTGGTGTTTGGGGTGGTGTTTTTGTATCCGGTGTTGAAGCGGGATGCAGCAAAAACAAACATTTTACGTTATTAGATTATTAATACATCATAAAGCTTATGAAAAAACTTTACCTCCTCCTTTTGTTAATTTTTTCAACAATTTATATTCAAGCGCAAAACAACGCTTACACTATAAACGGAACGATAATAGATAATAGCTCAAATGCTCCTCTTTTCTACGTAAATGTTGGCTTGCTCAATGAAACGGATAGCACAATTATTAGCGTTGCTTCTACGGATAAAGACGGAATTTTTACATTCTCAAATGTCAAAGACGGAAACTATATTTTAAGAACTTCTTATATTGGTTACGACGTCTATCAACAACCTATATCCGTTACGGGTGAAAACAAGGAAATAACAATAGAGCCGATTCTGTTACAACCCTCTGCTTCTATGTTGCAAAATATTAACATTACTACTACTAAGCCTGTTTTTATGAACGACGGCGAAAAAATATTGTACAACGTGTCGGAAGACCCAAGCGTACAAACCGGCACTGCTGCCGATGCTTTGCAAAATGCGCCCGGCGTAGAAGTGGATATTGAAGGAAATATCACACTACGAGGCGTTTCCAGCGTTGAAATTTGGATTAACGGCAGACCTTCCAGATTAGAAGCCGAAAATTTGAAAACTTATATCCAGCAACTTCCCGCCAATGCTTTGGAGCGGATAGAAGTAATTAACAATCCCTCAGCCCGGTACAGTGCATCAGGTACGGGCGGCATCATTAATATTGTTACCAAGTCAAACATCAAAAAAAACAGCTTTATTAGCTTTGGTATCAACGGTTCTACCCGCCCCATGGCTTCACCGTGGTTTTCTTATATGTATTCCAATGAGAAGTTTTCCATCAATCTCTATTTATATGGGAATTACAATTTTTACAAAGAGAAATCGTATGGTTACAATATTATTTTAAACGAAAATATGGATACTTCAAGTTACAGAAGTTACACCAGTGAGGGTAGAGATAACTCGATTTGGACAGGTGCATACCTATATGGCTCTTATAACTTCGATTCATTGAAAACCCTTTCTTTTTGGGGTGGAGGCTGGGGAATGCCTTGGGGAGAATATACTTCCTTTCAAGATTATAAATATCGGGAATTTATAAATAATCCGGGAATCTATGATTATACTCAGAAACTACAAAATAGCGCACCTCGGTTCGGTGGCAATTTAGGCATTGAATATGAGCATAATTTTAATGATGAAGGGCACAAACTTTTAACGGAAATGTGGGGATGGTTTCAGAAATCCAAAGGTGTGCTCAGCTTCCAACGCACATACGACAATTATCCGGAATTGAATACAGATAAAAAAAGAACATCTAACGATGGTAATCATGGTATGGGGGGCGAGATACATTATAGTTTGCCCTATCACAAAAACGGAATGATAGAAATAGGAGCTGATGGTTATTACCACACTGAAATAGTGCATCGAAGAACCGACACTTTGTTTACCGATATTTATATTCTAGATTCTATGCGCTATGAAAATGCTGTTTTTCATGCAGGCGATATAAATGCGTATATCACTGTGCAACACAAATTTGGAGGTTTTACCATAAAAGGCGGTTTGCGATCTCAAAACCGTTTTATCAAATATTATTATATTAACCGGCCGGAACATGATGATAAAAAGACCCTTGCCGGACTATTTCCTTCACTACATTTAACTTATGCTACAAAGTCAATGCATAATTTTAATTTAAGTTACACACGGAGAGTTAATTATCCAAGAACTTCACAACTAACAACATTCATCATATATTATGAAGATAGTTTTACTACCGGCAATCCCGATTTAAAATCCACGTACACCAATTCCATAGAAGGCGGCTGGACGAAATACTTTAACAAGTTTGGTTCGGTTGGCATATCTGCTTATTTTAGAAATAGTAAAGATGAAATTAACAATCTTACCGATGTCGTTTACAGTGATTTTTTTGGACGACATGTATCTTTCACGATGCCGGTTAATTCGGGAAAATCCCATCGCTACGGTACAGACGTTAACGTGATGTGGAAACTCAAAGCATTCATGAATATTCGCCTCAATGCAAGTATTTACCAATCGCATAGCGAAACCCTTTTCCGTGATTACGAAGATCCGGTGATTACAGATTTTTTCGCCTATAGTTTCCGGCTCAATTTTTGGGCAAAAGTGTGGAAATTCTTAGAAATTAATGCCTCCGGAAACTACCGTTCCAAAACCAAAACGATATTTTTTGAAGACCAACCCACTTATTCCATTAACTGCGGTTTGCGTTCCGATTTTTGGAATAGAAAAATTTCCGTTTTCTTAAATGTGCAAGATATTTTTAACTGGGGCAGGCAAAGGAATAATAACACCAACCCCTATTATATTGCGTATAGTTCATCAAAATGGAACAGCCGTTTTATTAGCGCGGGTATTACTTTTCGTTTTGGGAAAATTGAGATGGAGAGCAAGGCGCGCACGGGAGGGAATACGGAGTAAATCTCGCAAAGACGCGAAAATGCAAAGAATGAGTTTTTAAGCTTTAAACTTTGCCGCACACCAATTATTTTTCTTCTTCGCTGCAACAAATTGCAACCCTAACTCGCAACATTTTTGCGTAATCATCTCCAAATCCTCTCCAACATAAAACCCGCTCAAAAAAATTATCCCGTTTTTATTTAACACGTTGATATACGCAGGTAAATCATTAAGTAAAATATTGCGATTAATATTGGCAATGATGATGTCATATTTTTCATTTTCTGTTAATAAAGTAGCATCTCCTAACTTTACTTGTATGGCTTCGGCGTTGTTTCGAGTGTTATTTTCAATATTGTTTACATACGCCCATTCATCGTTATCAATGGCGGTAACGGGGGTAGCGCCTCTTAAATGTGCTAAAATTGCTAAAATGCCGGTACCCGCGCCCATATCCAACACGCTTTTGCTTTGAAGATCTTCTTCCAACAAAAATTCAATCATTAAGGAGGTGGTTTCATGATGTGCGGTTCCAAACGACATTTTAGGCTCAATCACAATTTCATACTCGGCGGTCACATTAGAGTCATGAAAAGGCGCACGAATAAAGCATTTCTCTGCAATCATCACCGGTTCGTAATTCGACTCCCAAACGGCATTCCAATTCTGCTGTTCCACTTCTTGAATTGCGTACTCAATATTTGTTTCGGATCTATATTGTTTAAAAAATGCTTTTAGATCTTCCTCATTATAATTATCTTCCGAAACATAAGCTAATAAAATTTCATCGGTTTCGCCGTCGGCGAAGCTCTCGCAACCCAAATCGGCTAAAAGTGAGATAAAAATCTCTTTCCATGGGAAAATTTCGGAGAAGGTTATGGCAATTTCGTAGTATTTCATAGACAAAATTTTGATGGCAAAGATATTATTTTGCACGCAGATGACACAGATTCCACTATAATTTCTCTGTGATTCTCTGTGGTTCTCTGTGAAACAAAAAATATTACACAGAGAAACCACAGAGAACCACAGAGATTTATTAGCTATATTTTTAAAATATTATTTTTGCAAATCGAAAATCAAAAGCAATGAAAAAAATCGCCCTCCTCGCCGGTGGAAATTCCGGAGAATACGAAATCTCTTTAAAAACAGCTGCCAATATTCAAAATCAATTGGATATTACGCAGTTCGAAACCTATCTTATTATTGTAAAAGAGAACAACTGGGTTTATACAGACACAAGTGGAGCGCATTTTTATATGAATAAAGACGATTTTTCATTAACCGTTCACGGCAAACACATTATTTTCGATATTGCTTTTATCGCTATTCACGGCGACCCGGGGGAAAACGGGAAGTTGCAAGCTTACTTCGAAATGCTGCAAATTCCTTATACCGGATGCGATAGTTTCTGCTCCGCGCTCACTTTCAATAAATACTTTTGCAATATTGCAGTAGAAAAATGCGGAGTTCCTATTTCTCCTTCGTTGCATTTTTACAGAGACGACATTATTTTATACGATGAAATTATTGATTATTGTGGTCTGCCTTGTTTTGTAAAGCCATGTAATTCAGGTTCAAGCGTCGGCGTTGCCAAAGCGCATCATCGCGAAGAGCTTGTGGTTGCCATAGCTTTAGCCTTTGAAACGGATAATCAAATAATGATTGAGCGTTTTATTCCGGGCAGGGAACTTACCTGCGGCGTAACCACCTGGCAGGGCAATGTGAAAGCGCTTGCCGTTACGGAAATTAAAAGCAAAAAAGAGTTTTACGATTTTGAAGCCAAATACACGCCCGGATTTCTTGAAATGGTTACTCCGGCTGAAATTGACAAAAATGTAGAAGAAAAAATAAGAAAATACTCCGAAAACATCTACAAGAAATTAGGATGCAAAGGCGTGGTGCGCGTTGATTTCATTCTCAATCCTGAAGATGAACCTGTTTTTCTAGAAATCAACACCATTCCCGGGCAAACTGCTATGAGTATTATTCCAAAACAGTTGGCATACAACAATATTTCGCAACGTGAATTTTATGCAGATTTAATTTTAAATTGTTAAATAATTCTCCGTGGTTCTCTGTGCCTTCTCTGTGCTTCTCTGTGAAATAAATTAAAAAAAATACACAGAGAACCACAGAGAAGGCACAGAGTTACACAGAGAGGAATTTCGTTATTTCTATTTTTTCTGAAGCACATTCACTGCATTCTTAAACTGATAATAATAAGAACGCGAAACCGTAAATACCCTCGAACCCATATACACAAGGTTCTTTTCAATTTTATCCACAAACTTCAAATTGATGATCGTGGCATTGTTAATCCGAACAAGATACTCCGGAGGAAGTTTTTGAGCCACCTCTTTAATTGTAGACTCATGGAAATAGAGTTGATTGTTAGAAGTTTCTATCGCAATCAATTTCTTTTCTTTCGTAATTATCGTAATAATGCTAAATTTAATCTTCGTTGTAACTTTTTGGAAACGTATGAAAAAAGACTCATTTTCCTTATTTGCGGAAGATCTTGATGGTTTATAAACAATCGGGTTTTCCGCAACAATAGGCTCTGTTTGATAAAGATTGCTAATGTCGGAAATAATCCGAATAATTTTGTAAATTTTACGAATCAACAAATCGTTGGAAAACTGGAGAGGAATGACATCGAATAAACCTTTGTCGAGCCAAAGATGAGGATTTTCCTTTGAAGAAATGATGCCCAAGACAAACGGAGGCTTGTGAATCATCTCTAAAATTTCAATCTCTTCGGTTTTGTGATGAGAAAGGTCAAGAATTAAGATTTCGGGGCGAAAGTGACTCATGCGCTCCAAAAAATCTACACGTTGGTTAACAAATCCAAAAAATTGAATGGACTTAAATTTTGACAAACAGTCAATTACCTTTTTTTCAAGGTTTGCGTTTTGAACAAACGCGAAGCATGTTACTGATTTCATAATGGTTTTATTTTATTTATCTGCGCGGCAATAATAGTATATTTTTTTTAACAACCCACTGAAAAATGATTTTTTTTAAAATAAATTCTTTTTGTTCCGTTTTTTTTATATATTTTTGCGAACTGAATTATTAGATATGTCAAAGAAAAGAATCCTGTACATTACTCCCGCCATTTATCCCTATTTACCGGAGAGCTATATTTCCTCTATTTGCAGATTCTTGCCTCAAGGAATTCAAGAAAGAGAAAACGAAATTAGAACGTTCATGCCTAAATATGGTTTAGTGAATGAACGTAAAAACATGTTGCATGAGGTAATTCGGCTTTCCGGACAGAACATTATTATTGAAGAAGATGATTATCCGCTTATCATTAAAGTGGCTTCTTTACAGTCGGTTCGCATGCAAGTATATTTTATTGATAGCGAGGATTTTTTTAGAAGGAAAGCGCTTTTTACGGATGAAAATGAGCAGTTTTTTGAAGACAACGACTCACGCATTTTATTTTATGCAAAAGGAGTAATTGAAACCGTGCGTAAATTAGGCTGGAATCCTGATATTATTCATTGCCATGGTTGGATCAGTTCTTTAATTCCCATTTTTATTCGTACAGTTTACAAAGATAATCCTCTTTTTCAGGATGTTAGAATTGTCACCTCTATCTATAATGATCAGTTTTCTGAAAAATTTTCCTCCAACTTCTTGAAAAAACTTAAAACCACAGGAGTGCCGAGAGAGTATTTAAAGCATTTTAAAGGAGCTGCCGGATACGACACCATACTTAAAACGGCTATTGATTTTTCTGATGCCGCCGTAATTGGTCACCCCGGCATTACGCCTTCATTAAAAAAATATTTAAAAAAATACGAACATCCTATAATTGTACATCCGGAAACGGAAGAATATTTAGAATATGTTGATGAATATAACCATTTTTATGAAGAACTTTTGGAACTCCCGCCGCGAGAATTTTAATTTGCGCCTCTTAAATTATGTGCCTTTTTTGTTGCTCTGTACCATATTATCGGTTTCTCAGAGTTGTCAAAAAGAGCCAAGTTCTATCGGACTTAATTTAAAAGACCGCGACGATTTGCTGAATGCTATTTTTACAGATACTGCAACTTTGATTGCCTATTCTGTTTTGGAAGACACATTGAATACAACAAATCTCGTACACAACTTTTTAGGTCATATTAAAGATCCTATTTTTGGAACCACTACTGCCGGCATATACACCCAACTTATCCCATCCGGAAGTAATGTCAATTTCGGTGAGGCACCACAACTTGACTCTATTGTTTTAACACTAAGGTACACAGGGGGTTTTTATGGAGATACCGCAAATCCGTTTACAATTAGAGTTTATGAATTAACAGAACCAATTCTATCTACAACAACTTATAATCAACACAGTTCACTTGCTCATAATGGAAATAATCTTACTTATAATTCTGATTTTCAATTAAAACCTACTCCGAATACCAGAGTAAGATTAGATACGGTAGCAGAAGCTCATGTGCGTATCCGATTAAGTGATGATTTAGGACATAATTTTCTTCAGAGCGCCTCGCTGATGGCGACTGCCGATGCTTTTAAAAACTTTTTTAAAGGATTATACATTTGCGCTGAACCTTCCCAAGGCAACGGCTCACTTGTTAATTTCACCTTGACCAACGCTTTATCGGGCATCCAACTCTATTATAAAGATAATGGTACAGCGCGGAGGTTTTCATTTATTGTCAGAAGCCAGGAAGTAGATAGATTTAGCGTTTATGAACACAATTATGAAATAGGGAATTCGGATTTTGTAAACCAAGTGCTTCGCAACAACACTTTATTAGGAGAAAAAATACTTTATGCACAATCCATGGGAGGCGTAAAAACGAAAATTACATTTCCTCATTTAAAAGCATTAAAAGATAAAAATATAGCAGTTAACAAGGCGGAATTGGTGATTACCAATATTGGAGAGAGTTTGCATTTATATCCACCGCCGGCAAGATTGGGTATCTCCGGAATTAACTCAGCGGGAATTAACGTTATTATACCCGACGAACTTACTGGAGAAGCCTATTTTGGAGGAAGTTACGATGCAGCAAAAGGAGAATATAGGTTCCGCGTTACAAGATACATAAACGAAATTATTCAGAGAGATAACTTCCAACCATCTATTTATTTGGTAGTAAGAGGGGCGGCGGCAAATGCCAATAGATTGCTCCTAAGCGGAACTCATCCTGGGGGAACATCTCCAAGATTAAGATTAGAAATCTATTACACTGAATACTAATTTTTTACTATAAAACAATTACTATGTGCGGAATTGTAGCCTATACCGGGAATAACCAAGCGTACCCTTTCTTAATTAACGGATTAAAAAGATTGGAATACAGAGGATATGACAGCGCCGGTGTTGCCTTATTTGGCAAAGAACATATTCAACTTTATAAAAAACAAGGTAAAGTTGCAGACCTTGAGAATTATTGCGCCACTAAAGATGTAGCCGCCTTTACCGGAATTGCACATACGCGATGGGCAACGCACGGAGAGCCTAACGATGAAAACGCTCATCCACATCTTTCGGAAGACGGAACTTTAGCCTTGATTCACAATGGTATTGTGGAAAACTATTTGAGCTTAAAAAATGAACTTATTGAGCAAGGTTATGTTTTCAAAAGTCATACAGATACGGAAGTATTAGTGCATCTCATTCAAGATATTAGAAAAACCGAACAAGTAGATTTGGTTGAGGCAGTACGCATGGCTTTATCTGTTATTGTAGGTACGTATGCGTTAGCCATTTTATCTGCAGAATACCCCAAACAAGTTATTGTAGCTAAGAAGGGAAGTCCATTGTTGATTGGATTAGGCAAAGGTGAGTTTTTTGTAGGTTCAGACGGGGCGCCCATCGTAGAATACACACAAAATGTTGTTTATTTGAATGATGAAGAAGTAGCTGTACTTCATCCTGAGAAAGAATTGAAAATCACTAATATTCGCAATGAAAAGCAACGTCCTTTTATTCAAAAATTAGAATTAAAATTAGATCAAATTGAAAAGGGCGGTTTTGAGCATTACATGCTCAAGGAAATTTTTGAGCAGCCCAAAGCTATTGTGGACAGCATGCGAGGAAGGATAAACACCAAAAAAGATGTGGTGTCTCTTGGAGGAATTATTGAATATGAAAATAAAATGCTTCACGCAAAACGCTTTATCATTGCAGCTTGCGGAACCTCGTGGCATGCCGGTTTGGTGGCAGAATACATCTTTGAAAGCTTAATTCGTGTTCCTGTAGAAGTGGAATATGCCTCCGAATTTCGATACAGGAATCCTATCATTAATGAAGACGACGTGCTAATTGCCATTTCGCAATCGGGGGAAACTGCCGATACGCTTGCCGCGATAGAATTGGCAAAGAGTAGAGGCGCTACCGTATTGGGAATTTGCAATGTAGTGGGGTCAAGCATTGCCCGAAATACGCATGCCGGCTCTTATACTCACGCCGGACCTGAAATTGGAGTAGCTTCTACGAAAGCATTTACCGCGCAAATTACTGTGCTTATGCTCATGGCATTAAGTTTAGCAAGAAAAAAAGGAACTATCGCACTCTCTTATTATTATCAATTAGTAAACAGTTTAGATGCAATTCCGGAAAAGATTGAAGCTATTCTTCAAAAAAATAACGAAATAAAAGAGATAGCGCACTATTTTAATGACAGGCAAAATGCCATCTATTTGGGACGTGGCGTAAACTTTCCGGTTGCTTTGGAAGGTGCATTAAAATTGAAAGAGATTTCTTACATTCATGCCGAAGGATACCCTGCTGCCGAAATGAAACACGGACCCATTGCCCTCATCGATGAAGCGATGCCTGTTGTTGTAGTTGCTACAGAACAAGAAACTTATGAGAAAGTAGTGAGCAATATTCAAGAAGTGAAAACAAGAAGAGGAAAAATAATCTCTATTGTTTCCGAAGGCGATGAAATTGTAAAAAGTATGTCTGATTTTTGCATTGAAATACCTAAAACCGAGGAACTTTTATCTCCTTTAGTGGCATCTATTCCGTTGCAACTGTTGGCTTATCACGTAGCTGTATTGCGTGGTTGCGATGTGGACAAACCTCGAAATCTAGCAAAATCAGTCTCTGTAGAATAGCATGGTATTATGGCAAAAAAGATAATTCAACTTCTTATTTTTCTTAGTCTTGGAATATTTTTTGTATGGTTTTCCGTAAAAGATCTATCTCCGGAAGATGTGGATAAAATTAAAGAGAGTGCCAAGGGAGTACTTAATTCCAAAAGTTTGTTTTTCATTTTTATTTCAATGGCTTGTGGAGTTGTGGCGCATTATTTCCGTGCTTTAAGGAATATTTTACTTATTGATCCATTGGGGTACCGGGTGCGTAAAAGTACTGCTTTTTATTCTGTAATGACGTGCTATTTAGCTAATTTAGCTGTTCCGCGTCTTGGTGAAGTTTTGCGCTGTAGTATATTACAACGCTACGATCAAGTCCCTTTTCAAAAATCGTTTGGAACGGTTGTTGTAGATCGTGTTTTCGACTTGATGGTATTTTTCGCACTTTTTGTGCTCATTATCTTCCTGAATACAGGGCTATTATCAAATTTGATGATCAATAAACAAGAAGGAATTACATTGGGCGCATGGGTAAACGAAAAATGGGCGGCATTATGGGCAATGAAGTATCTTGTTTTTGGTGCGTTTATCGGATTGGTCGTGCTTTTATTAATTTTAAAACATATAAGAACGACACGTCAAACAGATAGAAAGCAATCCAAAATCATTGGAAAAATTAAAAATATTTTTGTAGGATTATGGCAAGGACTCATTTCTGTTAAAGATTTAAAACGTCCTTATTTATTTGTCATTTATACCATTGGCATTTGGGTATTTTATTATCTGGGAATTTACATGTGTTTTTTCGCCTTCGATTTTTTACAAAACTTGGGTTTCATGCCGGCATTCCTTGTGATGGTTGTAGGTACTATCGGATTTATTATAGCACAAGGTGGTTTGGGTGCCTATCCGCTCATTGTTGCTGGAGTGTTAGCCCTTTATGGTATAGATTATGCACAAGGCTTAGCCGCAGGTTGGATCGGTTGGGGGGCTCAACAACTTATGGTATTGGTGGTGGGTTTCACAACGTTAATTTTGGCGTCGTTCCTAAAAATTGAAGATAGAAGTGTTTGATATTTGCGCTCCTGTTTTTCCAAATCTTCGTTGGCGTGTTTGATATTCGACGATAATTTCAAAAAGATGTTCTTTCCTAAAATCAGGCCAAAGAATGGCAGGAAAAAACAGCTCAGCATAAGCGATTTGCCATAATAAAAAGTTGCTTATTCTGCATTCGCGTCCGGTACGAATTAAAATATCCGGGTCGGGAATATGGGTGGTGTTTAAGAATGTTGAAAAGTTACTTTCCGTAATTTCTTTTACTTCAATATTATTTTTAATGATCTCTTTTACGGCGTTTACAATTTCCCAGCGACCGCTGTAGCTCAAGGCAAGCACTACGGTTAAACCTGTATTGTTTTTTGTTTTTTCGATGGCGTCTTGCAACTCACTTTGACATTCGACAGGAAGTGAGCTCAAATTGCCAATGGCTTGTAAACGAACTTTATTCTGCATCAAACCATCTAATTCATTCTTGATTGCTTTGACTAACAATGCCATAAGTGCATCTATCTCTTCTTTTGGGCGATTCCAGTTTTCGGTAGAAAATGCATATAAGGTAAGAAACTTTACCCCAATTTCACCGGCGCCTTCTATCGCACTTCTAACGGCTTCTACTCCGTTTTGGTGCCCGTAAATACGCTCTTTGCCGTGTTCTTCTGCCCAGCGTCCGTTGCCATCCATTATAATGGCAATGTGATTTGGAATACGGTTTAAATCAATATTTTTCATCCTATCTTTTACGTCCCTGTTTGTTTTTTAATTTCACATTAGTTTTAAGATCGCAAATTCTATCTTCATTTCCGATACGTACGGTAATAATCACTCCGGCAAAGGAGTACCAATCGGTTTTTATGGTGGAATAACGCTGTGAACCGGGCGTGTGTCGTTTTATAGGATTGGCATTAAGATCGGCAGAGGGATCAGCAAAGTGCGCCACTACATTGAAATTGTCTTCAGACATTGTATGTTTTAAAGGAAGAACGTCGAGATACCGTCCGCTTACATCATCTAAGTGGTCGGTGAATGTAAACCGCAGTCCCCACTCTGCCCCTACACACACATAGCGACCAATATTTGCCTTAAAACCGATACCGAATGGAATAGCGAAACCTGTAAGCCTATATTTTGTGTGCACGTCTTCATCTAATTTCCATTCTGTTACAATGGGTTGCAAATCATAAGTTTTGGTTATTTTTGTTTTCGGATCTGTATAATTAGCTTGCGGGTTAAAGGAAAATACGGCAAATCCCCCAAAAAGATAAGGAGAAATATGGTTTTTATGTGACACATTATACACGTTAAAAAAATTGATCTCAACTTGCGCCGAAATTTCGGTGATGGGAGAAGAAAAAGACAACCCCCTGTCTCTATAATCCCATTTGTATACTTTTTGTTCATCAATAACATCATATAATATACTGTGGTTATTAGCATCCGAAGCAGCAATTTTTCCAAATAAGATGTTTGCTTTCAATGCCCAACGAGGAGTAAAGTTATATCTGTAAACGATTCCGCCTGCAAATTTCGCATCACGGAAAGGCATGCTGTTCAAATCGCCCAAATAAAAAGAGGTTCCTAGCATGGTTCCTATTTCAGAGCGCTGAGCTTGACAAAAGTGCAAAGTGATGAAACATAGAAGAATTAAGCAGCTTTTTTTCACAGATTTTGCGATATGTTATTGAGTTAGTTTAACGATAAGGGAGAGAGAATATTGTAGATTAGAATTTAAGACTTAATTTTGAATTATAAATTTTGAATTCAAAATTCAAAACTCAAAATTTAAAATTATTTTTGCCGAAAAAATAATATGCCTCATTCGTTTAGTATTTTAGAAGTATTCATGTTGCTTTGTTTTGCCTGTAGCTGGCCTATCTCTATTTACAAGTCTTTGAAAACCAAATTTGTTTTAGGAAAAAGTCCGGCATTTATGATGATTATTATCCTCGGATATATTTTTGGGGTTTTGCATAAAATTGTACACCAACCCGATATTGTTACCTATTTATGGGCTTTTAATATGTTATTGGTAACCATCGATTTGATGCTTTATTTTTATTATGCTCCTAAAAATAGAAAAGCCTTAGAGAAATCAGGTTTACATAATTAATACAAACGTACCGGCTACAATTAATGCGCCACCAATGAGCAGTTTAAGGTCGAACGGCTCTTTTAACAAAACGAGCGAAAAAAGTATAACAAACACGATGCTGAGTTTGTCTATAGGCGCCACTTTTGATACGGGTCCTGTTTCTAATGCTCTAAAATAAAAAATCCATGAAAGTCCTGTGGCTACTCCCGAAGCGATTAAAAAAAACAGGTTTCGTTTGCTTATTTCTTTTACATTTCCCAACTCGCCGCTCAATAAAACAATGCCCCATGCCATAAAAAGTACAATAACGGTTCTAATGGCGGTAGCTACATTGCCGCTTATTCCTTTAACCCCCACTTTGGCTAAAATAGCTGTTAATGCAGCAAATACGGCTGATAAAATGGCATATAACTTCCACATAAGGTACTTTTATTTACGATTTCTCCAATTGCAATTTCACATCATTTAGCACATTCATGTAATTTATGAATGCCTGATAGGGAGATGGATACACATCGAAATGCTTTTTTACGGCATCTTGCGGAAACCATTTGGTGCCCATAAAATGATAATAAAGTGCGTTTTGCATGCGCAACCAAGCTCGTTTGGCTTCTTCATTTTTTGAGGTTAAATAAAGTGACTCCGATTTGTAAAGCTGTTCAAATGCTTCTTGTTGCAGCTCGTTGCCTAACCATTCGTTAATATCTTTTTCATCGCCGGAACAAGAAATGGGCCAAGGTACATGTAAGGTAGAGGCTTGCGCTTGTGATTTTAACGCTTCTTTTGGCATGATAAAATGGAAGTTTTGCGACTCTGCCAATTGCGCAAAAAGTGCATGAAAAAAATCAAAGATGCCGGTTTCTTTAGTATGATAATCTCCAATGGTTTCGTAATCGAAATAAAGATTAATGAATTGTGCATCGGAAGCGATGCCGCTCAAAAACTTCATGTATTTTTCTGCTGTGAGCGGATATTCATTCCACGATTGATCCGAAAAACGTAACGTAATATCATCGCAAAGTTGGTAGCTCCTCAACAAAAGCTTTTGTTCCGTTTGAAACGGATTGCAATATAAATAACACGGATTTTTCCAACCCAAAATATGTTTGGCGCCTTCGGTTAACACAACACGGTAGCCTAACTCAAACAGCCATTCACCGATATCATCGGAGTAAATAATTTCCGTATTGCAAAAAGTAGTGGGTTTCACTCCAAACGTGTCATACAACAACTTTTCCTGTAGTTTCACTTGTTCAACAAATGTGGATTTATTGTTGAGGGCTGCCAAACTGTGCGAAAAAGTACTTCCGGTAATCTCCACGCGACCAGTAGCAATCAATTTTTTAAAACTATCAATAACTTCCGGACAATATTCTTTGAATAAATTGATAGTCGTTCCTGAAATGCTAAAACTGAATGCTACATCATTTCCATATTTTTCAATAACATCCAAAATCATTTGGTTTGCAGGCAGGTAACTTCTTTCTGCCAAACGATTGATCCAATAATTATTTTGATAAACATCGAAATAATCATGTTTTTGATTGATGTCGAAAAAACGGTACGTACGAAGAATGTACGGTTGGTTTACTTGAAAGTGAAAACAAACGGAATGCATAATATTTAGCTTAAAGTTCAACGTTCTTGAACTGGGATTTTATTGAGATTTACAAGATTAGCAGGATTCAATTTTGACAATTCTATTCATCTTATGAAAATCCCGGTTCAGAATTCCGTGGAGCCGGCGGGAGTCGAACCCGCGTCCAAACGTGTTGCAAAAGTGCTTTCTACATGTTTAGCCGAAGTTTGATTGTCGGCGAAGGAAAAGTACTCGGCAGACCATGCCTTCGCTTATCTTCTAAAATTTCGCCTTTGCATCGAAGCTTACATTGGCTATCTTTTCGTTTACGATGCTTCGTACCGGACGCAGAAAAGCAAAGCTTCCGGGGAAACACCCGAGACTCTAAACCTGGTTTAGGCGTCGGGAATCGCGGCGGTTACGCAGCGATTGCATAAGAGTTGCCAGTTATTGGCTACGAGAGTTAGTTTTTAACGGAACCGTCTCACAACCTCCGACATGCTTACAAATCCACATACATGCTGTCAAAACCAAACGACCCCAATTTTTGTGGTTGGTGATTAATAGTGAATGAGTTTATTAGTGTTTTTTGATGGTGCAAAAATAAACAAATATTGATTGCTTTATATTTTTTCTCTGTGGTTCTCTGTGCACCCTCTGTGTTATTTCTTATTTCACGGAGAAGCACAGAGGGTGCACAGAGAACCACAGAGTTATAATCCTCTTTGCGGTCTCGCACCACCTGCCACCACTTCCGTGCGCGGTCGAATAGTCGGTTGATTGGCGGGTTTTTGATTAGAAGCCGTATTTGTTGAAGTAGTCGTTTTCGGTTTAGCCGCTTGCGGCTGACCTCCGCTCGTTGTTTTTCGCTCCCCACTATCCGCATTCCGTTCTCCGCTTACCGCCGGTCGCTCACCGCTCTCCGCATACCGCACACCGCCTCCTCCGCCACCATCACGCTTATAATTCTGCATAGAATTAACCCTACTTATTTTCGACGAAAGATTATGCCCGCCGGTGGTTACCATATCATTAAAAGTAACAATAACAGAAGGCGTTTTCAAATATTTGGCGGAAGAATGGCTTAAATTATTTACAAAATAGTTTTTCACGTTGTTTAAATCCAAACCTAACAGATCTAAATTGTTTTTACCGAGACTGTGCATAAGTTTATTCAACTGCCTGGCACGCAAATAAGTTTGATATGTGGCTTGGTCGTTTACACGTTGCCCGCGCGGGTACGCCAACTGTCTTGCCAAATTGTTAAATTGCTCTTCCGAAAGATTTTGCAACATGGAACGAACACTCTTAAATTCACCCGTCAAGCGTGTTTTGTTATCTCCTTTCACGCGCGTCATAATGCGCTCAATCTCTTGTTCTTCGTATTTGTAATTGTATTGCGCCTCATTGTCGCGAATTTGTTCCATCACTTTGTCTTTTTGATATAAGGCAAACATCCTTTTTGATGCGGAATCGCTTACAAAAGTAATCTGTTCATCTTTTAAATCTTTAAAAACATTCAGCAGGTTTTTGGTAGGCGTTACAAGCAAATAAGGCTTATTTTTTGGAGGAGCGTTGTGCAACTCTCCCGAATAAGTAATTTCATTATCAATAAATAATTGATACAAAGCTGTGTATTGCACCACTCTTATCAAATCGGTATTGCCGAGATTGGCAAAATAGTTATAGGCTTGACGTTCGTATTGTCTGCCAATGCTTTGTGCACGTTCTTGCGAATTAAAATAGGAAACCGGCAACGAACCGGTGCGGTTCAAGGTGTAAATAGTGGCTTCGGGTAAATCAATGGCATACATAGCGTTGGCGGTATTCCAATTGTAAACCAATTCGTTTAATCCCAACAATCTAAAAAGCGGTCTTCTGAAAGGGTAATATTTAGGCTTCGGGTATCTAAAGTTATATTCCTGTATGGTTCCGCTTTCCGACCAATCTTTGAGAAGAATATCGGTTAATGTCATTAAATTGCCAAATTCGGTGTGCTCTAATTCTTTGCTTAGGTAGGTGGGGCACCAGTCGCGACCGTTTTTCATTTTTCCTGCCAGAAAATCGTTAATATCCAAACTTTGCGACAACTCTTTTTCGGTGATGGAAGCCAGCAATAAGATGGTTTCTACATAAAGCGGGGGTAGTTCATGCAATGGCGTTTCGCGTTCACGTCCAATAATCACCAACATGGAAGTGTCGGCTAATGCACCAAGAATGAGGTCGGCATCCAACGTAAACTGCCGGATGTCGCGAATATGGTCGGCCATATCTGCTTTTTTGGGAAGCGCCCATGCCACAAAGCCGGGCATTTCACTGAAAAACACGCCGGTATGTTTATTTTCAAAAATGGAAGAAACAGTATAAGTCGTGTTTGTGTCTTGCAATTGGATAAATGACTCATCATTTTTCAAAAACCATTCATGAAATTCGTACAATGAAATTTGGTAATCTAAATTTTCTTCCGAAAAATAGATACGCTTCTCTTCTACAGGCAAAGTAATAGAAATAGGCTTATAATCTGATAGATAAAGCGCTTCGGATAACTTCCTTACGATATTTTGCACATTTTCATCAGTAGCATTAACCATAGAAATTAAAATATCGGTAACAAAACCGTCGTACCCAAAGCGATGATTTTTTGTTTCTACTGCATGCGTAAATTTTGAAAGTATGGATTTAATGGAATCTATTTCAAAGTAGGGTGGGGGTTCCGAAATTACAATCAGCCGGCTGCTATCGGAAAAAGCAGCAACCCCAATCGTTTGAAATTGAAAACGATATTTGCTACGAAAATCTTCATATATAGAATCTTTTTGTGTAAAGACCTCACAATTTTCTATATTTCTATTTTGATTGGGAATAAATTCCGTTTTTAAAATTTGCGCGGTTTGTTTACGAACTGTTTCCATGGCTTTTTCATTAGAAAATATTACGATTGCTAAAACCGTAAGGATAAATAACGGGATGAAGATGTAGTAGATTTTTTTGGATTTCATAAATCTTTTTTCGTTTTCTGTTTATTCAATACATTATCTTTTGTTTTACCTTGTATAAAACTTATCCTTTCCCCAATTTACAGGATTATGGATAATGTAATTTGCAATACGTTGATATACATCATTATTACGTATAATGTGTTCCCAATAATAGCGTTGCCATATTGATGCATGAAATCGTTTTGTTGTGCCGATTTTAAAACCACGAACAATTGCCCCAATTGAACGTGATTTGCAATTTGGTCGTTGTAGGGGTCGAAAATTTTCGACCCCTACGGGCAATTGCGTATCATTATTTTCATGGGGTCGAAAATTTTCGACCCCTACCGTGGCATTAACACCATTTTTCGTCAATTCAATAATGCCATGCAAATGATTGGGCATAACAACGAATTCATGCAAAATGCAATCGGGATAATGTTGTGTTATTTCCAACCAACATTCTTCAACAATTTTACCGTATTCATTCAGTTCAATTTTTCCATCAATAATTTTACCAAGCAAACATCGGTGATTTTGTACGCATATTGTTATAAAATACAAGCCCGCCTGCGAATAATCGTATCCTTTCAGGCGGAAGGAATGGCGGTGGTGGATGTTGGGGTTGTAATGTTTTGATTTCGTCATGTTTCAATTAGTTAAAGTTAGTGTTATTAATAATAATTCAACGCAAAATTTAGAGGTGAATTGTATTTTGATGAAATAATTTTTAATGCGTCAATTATTTTTATTATTATGAATAATGTGTTCATGATAAATGTATTATCAAAACGGGTTTTGGTTGTAGGGGTCGAAAATCTTCGACCCCTGTGGGCAATTGCGTATCATTGTTTTCATGGGGTCGAAAATTTTCGACCCCTACAATGGCAAATGATGCGGATGTATGTTGTTTTATCATATTTCCATTATTCAATCGCCGAATACGTCTCATTATAAATTTCATTCAAATTTTTCCCATTGTAAATCCAATAGCGGGTAGGTGGAACATAATAATCTATATCTAATAATTCTTTGGTAACAGCCGATAAGGAAGTTTCTATGCCGTTATGTAATATTTTTCTATCGCTACAAACTTCAACCTCAGCAGAATTGTCGTCGTTTATAAAGAGTAATTTTGCGCCTATGGGAATATTCATCTCTCTGAAATTCAAAGGCGGGCGCATTTTTCGTTTAAAATTCTCGCTGGCAACTTTATCTATATCGGTGAGATCATTATTGATTTCATTAGCAATATCTTGCGTTATATCACTGCCTTTATCTAACAATTTGAGAATTGCGATTGCCTGTTCGGGATTGATCTTGAAAAATTCTCGCTGTGCATGAATGCGGTACGGATGAAAAGCGATATGTAATGCTTTTTCTACTTTTTCGCAATCAGACACCTTACAGGCATACTCCAACTCAAACGGAAGCGGAACGCTGGTGTTAAAAAGCTCTTTCATACGAATTTCAACCGAATCACGATTGGTCATCCCGATTTTTACCATGCTCGACATGGCAGGGTTGGTGATGTAGTTGATTTTTTGTGGTATTAAGTGTCTTATTTTCAGGCAAAAAATTATCTTCTGAAATAATTGTTCTACCCAATTCTTTTTCTGTTTGCTTGCGGGCAACACCGGCAACACTTCCTCCTCTTTTTGCCACTTTTTTATTTGCTTTAAAACTTTCCGGTTGTTCTTTTTGAGAAATTTCCGTTGTTACACGTTCTCCAAGCATAGTGAATATTAGTTCTAAATCGGTCATATGGTCGCGAAGGTTTTGATTTTTTTTCTTCAAACCCTTGTGCTCTTTATATTCCGAAGGTGTCATTCCAAATGTGGCTTTTGATATTTCAGCTGTAAGAATAGCGTAATCGCTTTCTTCTGAAATACCGCGTGCTTTCCATTCATCCGTTAAATTTTGGCGAATGGCAATACCACGCAAACGCTTGTCTATCCAATCTTGCGGATAACCTTTTTGCTCGTAAAGAAACTTCATACGTTCTTGTGCCAATTCAGGGTTTTCAATTTCTTGCAAACGTTCGTATCCTACTTGAGACAACCAGAGTTTAAAAGGCTCTGCTTTAGGGGAGGGAATAGATTGGATTAAACGTAAGATCTGCTTTGTATCTGCTACATCTGTTTTGTAATACTTCCCGTCAGCGGCAAGCAATTTCAGTTGATTACAATTTGTAACCAACTCGTTTTTCAGTTCGTGACAATTTGTCACGAACTCATTTTTCAAGTGGTTAATATTTGTAACCACTTCGTTTGGGTCGGAAAACAAGTCACTACCTTCTTCTTTAAGCCGTTGTTTTAATTTACGCCAGTATGCAGACGGGTTTACGCTGTCTGTTAAAATAGCAACTATATCTACCACCGAAAACCACCATTTTTCATTTTCTTCGTCCCAAATGGTGCGAACTTTTTTTGTTTCAAAGAGTTTGATGCTTGTTTCTTTTGTCATAGTTTTGATTTTTAGATTATTTATTAGATTGAGATTAAGACTGCAAATATATATTTCGGGAAGGCATTTGTCAAGGGGAGGAGAAGTTTTTTTATTTGTTTTTTTAGTTTTGAATGAGATTTGAGTATTGTAGAGAACTGTACATTGCGTCTCTACAGTTCATTTTTTGAAAAAACACCCTTCAATACAATACACCGACAATTTTCCCACCGAATTTTCTTTTTCGCAATTCTTTTGCATATTACATTTGGGACAAAGTTTCGTTACATCGTTTTCATCAAGCGTGCCGTTTTTTTCATGCAGGGAATAAAGATATTTGAGGTATTTTCCTTCTGCAATGCGGTGATGAGTATCTTTTTTCTATTTTTTACTTCCAATTTTCTTTTGAATATTTTTTATAGTTTCCAAATATGCTTGCTCAACAGGAGTAAGTGTCTTTACTTGATATTTTCGGTACTCGGCAAGCGCTTTTTCAACCGCATGTTCGTGTGAAATTAAACCGGCGCTTTGCAAAACATTTTCACCGGTTGAAGCCAAGATAGCATCTAACTGACGTACATAATCTTCATAGCAATATCTTTTTGTGTGGGTTGGCTTCCCGAAAATGTTGTAAGTCCCATAAATGGTTTCTCGCTATCGGCTCGTGTAAAAATTATTTCTGCCGCTGTATGTCCATGTGTAGCATAATGCAATTTGTTTTGAACTATCTTAAAAAATTCAACCGAGACAGTCGATTTTGGGTCATAATCCTTACTTGTAGCATACAAATCAAGCACTTGGCGATACAGAACTTTTTCAGAGGAACGAATATCGCGAATGCGATTTAAAAGTTCATACCAATAACCTCCGCCACCAACATTTTTTAAACGCTCATCATCCATTGTAAAACCTTTTACGATATATTCTTTAATCCGTTCTGTTGCCCAAATCCTGAATTGTGTAGCAATACGTGATTTTATGCGATAACCCAAAGAAATGATCATGTCGAGATTGTAAAATGGCAATTCACGTTCAACATTTCTCTTCCCTTCAATTTGAACCTGTCGGAATTTCCGACAGGTTGTATTTTCGTTTAATTCGCCTTCATCATAAATGTGCTTAATATGTTCAACAACATTTGTGCGTGAAGTTTGGAAAAGTTCTGCCATTTGTTGCTGTGTCAACCAAACGGTTTCATCTTCTAAGCGAACATCTACAGAGATTTTTTCATCTTCGGTTTTGAAGATTAAAAATTCGGAATCTTTTTTTACTATTTCATTTTTCATTTTACACCTCCTTGTTATTGTTGTTTTATTATAATAACGCTTCACAATACTGTTTATTCACAACCTTCTCCCTCATCACCGCTTTATTGTTAAAATTTCGGGATATATTTCTTGCCACATCGCTATAATTATCTGTGCCATCTTCTTTTTTATGATAGAAAATTTTAATTGATACACAATTGTCATGTTCAAATAATGTGTTCAATAAAGTTCTGTCGGAAAGTCCACAAGAATGACCCATGATGAAAATTTGGTAATCGTCCGAATTGATAAAATTGAGTAGTTTTTTGTAATTATCTGTTTCTAAATATTTAATGGATTTAATGTTTTCGAGAAAGCGATTGTCGTTCTTTTTTTCAATGGCCTTGTATTCATCGGCTATTTCGTCTCCGTAGCCAAAAATAATCGGATTATTTTCATTCATTAATTCGCCGTGAATGTGAATCCGTTCTACTCTTATATGTGGATTTGCAAAATTATAAAGATATCCTCTTTCTGTATGAGTATAATTGAAGCTTAGGAATAATATATTTTCCGGAATGTATGTTTTCTTCTGCATAGCACTTGCAGTTAAAGATTTTTCTTTTTTCATACAATCTATAGGCTTCCAATCTGCAAATATTTTTTCTTGAATTTTTGGAAATAGTTTAATATTGTTTTTGGTTTGTAATTCCTGTAGATAATTCTCTAATACCGTCTTTATCTGAAAAAAATCTTGATTTAATTTTTCTATTTGAAAATATTTTCTACCCGGAAGACTTGTATCAATAATTCCCAATAACTGTTTGTGATACTCTTCTTCAATATCAAGCCAATATTGTAAATGAGCTTTATCACTGATGTTTACTAAAAAAGTATTTTTGTGTTCAATTTTTGTATTAACATATTTAGTATCTATGTTTTTAAGCCAATTATACCCGTTTTTTATTTCGTCACTTATCAGTATATCTTCTTTATGGCGAGATGGGATATATACTGAAACAATATCACTTTCATAGCGAATGTGCTCGCCTGTTGATTTTTTTATTGTAGAAATGATATTTGTTTTTTCTTTTTTCCACAAAGCATTTATAAAATCTTTATAGCTCGTTTTTAAGCCATGCGCTAAATCAAAGCCGTTGCCGATGAGGAGTATTCTGTTCATTTTTTACTGAATTAACGTTGTTATTAATTACTGCATATTATTAAGAATGAAAAGTAATAATTTGAAATATCCAATTCCAACAAATATTACTTTAAAAATAAAAAACGCCCAAGTTGGATAATTCCATTTATTGCTTAATTTAACATATTCTTCTAATACGTCATTTTTTTCGTATCCTATTTTCTCAAATTTTTTCTCATGATATCTTCGGAAAAGCTCTAGAAAAATGCTTTTATATAGATACTGCAACATATCTAACAATAAAGCAATAACAAAAAACAATACTGCATAAAGCAAAGTGCTGTCAATAAATAACTTTTCATCAATAGTTTTTACAAAAATCCAAACAACACCAATGCCTGCAAAAGCTATCTGTCTATTGATTGTGCTTAATGAACCACTTGCTTCGTAGAACTCATTTCGAATATCTTTCAGTTTAATTTTTATCATTGTTATTTTTTTGACGTGAAGATCTAGGACCTGTTCCTGTTGTTTCTCCTCGAACATTTGCATTTTTTCCAATAGATAGCGAGGAAGAATCGCTAACTTTTTTCGTACCACTGCCTTGTGTGGTTTTGTGTGTAGTTGTCGTTTTTGAACTTGTTACTTTTTTTGCCATAGTTTACATTTTAATCTGTTTATATTTTTTAGTTTAATGTTATTCATCTTTTCTCTACTTTTCTTCCAACCACTTTTTGCCTCTTCCAATAACTGTTTATTTCCTTTGCCAAGGGCAAGATTTTCTTGAATTAAAACGGATACTTATACTCATAAAAACTCGCAATTCCATATTAACAGCACACCGATTACAAATTGGTACGAGCATGATTGCTTGTTACTTCTACTCCAATTAAAGTTCTAAATTCGTTTTCTAAAGCATTCAGTATCTCTGTTGGCTTTAACTCCTCTGCAATATTTAAGAACTTCTTAACAAATGCGGAAAGTTCTTCTTCCGAAACATCTCCCGAAACACTAAAATGCCTATTTATCTCATCCGGATATTTTTCATATAGTTTAACAGAAGTAATTGTAATAAAGCATCTTATAGTATTTGCTAAATCTTCAGACAGATATAACTTTTTTCTCTCAAAATAGCTCTCAAATTGCCTAAAGTTATCCGATATTTTCTTTAATCGTTTCGCGTTTTCCTCATCCATTACTTTGCTTTTGTCGTGTAAATATAGTTTTGTGCATAACTCTTGTATTTGTAATAAATTGTCGTAAATTTCCTCTATTACTTCTAATCTTTTAATAAAAACTGTTCCATATTCAATTCGCAACAATTCAAGTTTAGTATCTAATTGGGATTGAATTTCTTTATTTTTTCCTTCCAACCAACTCTTATGGTTTTCGAGTTCTCTATTCAATTTTACCTCGAGTTTCTTTTTACTTCTATAAATGTATAGAGCCATAATACCACTAAATAATGCGAAAACACCCGTTATTACTGATGCAATTATTGTTGGGTCATTCAAAAATGCTATTTTTTCCATATTTTTCAGTTATTAAATTTTTTCTATCTTCTCCTCCACCATCTCCTTCGCCTCTTCCAACAACCTTTCGCTTTCTTTACGCAGCCTAAAACTTTCCTCAATTAACTCCGCTATCTGCCGTTGAATTTCATAATCAACAACAGGAACAACAACATTTTCTATTTCACTAATCCGCCAATGCAAAATGATTGAACCGCCGGCATCGCGTTGAGCTTGCTGTTTTACTACTTCAGAATTTAATGCCAATGTAAGATATTCGGGCAAAACCTTTGTTTTATCTCTAACGGTTAAATGCAAGATAGCGCTTGATGTTACAGTTTGCATGTCTTCGCGTAACATATAAGCCGTGCCAACACTTCCGTCTTTGGAAAACAAAATTGTTTCTTTAGCAGGATATAACGATTTCAGTAAATTGATGTTTTCTTCGCAAAAAACAGATGACAAGCATTTGTCTGGCGTTGATATTCCAAATTTGTTGTAATCAGAAACACGAATAAATGGTAATCCTTCATCTGAATAAACATCTGAACCCGGCTCAATAGATTTTTTAATGGTTACCAAATTGCTTAGTAAATCATATGGCTGACTTTTTATCTTAGTTATGATTTCCTCATATTTCGGTTGATAATACTCCGCATCTAATCGCCCTGTTGACAAAAACGATTCTTTAAAACTCTTAATATTCGTTCCCTTTTCGTTGGGTTTGAAGTCTTTTAAACCAATTGTTTCTAATAGTAATTCTTCGGCTTGACAGTAAAGAGAGTGAGATTGCCTTTTTTTCTGCCTTGAATCACATACTATATCATCAATTCTATTTTGAAAAACATCTTCAAAAATCGGAATAGGCATTTGCCTAACACGCCATAAAGCAATTCCTTGCTGTACCATCCCTGTTTGGTTTCTCGTAGTCCAATCCTGTCCAATTTTTGAATTAATATAAGTTACTAAAACAGTTGGTTTCACTACATTTTTAGTTAATTTTATTCGTGCAACATCTTGATCAATATTTGCCGGTAAAACTTCTTGACCAACAATGGCACAAGCCCCAACAGTTCCTCTTGTTGATAAAATTAAATCGTCTATTTCCAAAGAAGAACGTTTGTTGTTATCATCAACCCACTTTGCAATTCTATCTGCATCTGTATCATTTGCAAAAAAACCTTTTGCATTTTTTGCAGTTAAATGTCTAATATTCGAAGTTTCATCAACTTCGTGATAACCATGTTGCCCATCAGTAATGAAGGATATATCACCTAATAGTACATTTTTAAATTTATTTCTATTTTCGTCTTCTATCAAATATTTCTTTTTGAAATATTCGCTATCAATTCGTTTAGGTTCATTATCATTTAATACATCAGACAACATCATCTCACTCACTTCCAGCCCTTCCAACAATTCTTTATATTTCCGCTCGTTGAAAGGGCTATCTAAAAAAAACTTAGCTTCTCTTTTTTGGCAAATTCTATAAAGGCTTCGGCAATGCCGTCTTGGGTTAAGCCGTCGTGGTTGAAAAGGTCGTGTTTTACGATGAGGTGGCCGTGCTCGTCGAGTTTGTATTGGTCGTTTTCTTTGGGGGGAATGTTGTAGCGAATGGGGGGTGCGTTGGCATCAATTGTTGGATATCCGATATCCGACTGTCCGATGTCCGAAATAGGATTATCAGAAATCGGATAATCGGATGTCGGATAATCGGAAATCACAAAATCACGGTTTCGAACGTATATTTTTTCGCCGCTGTTGTCTTTGCTGGGTTCTTGCATGGTGGCAAAAAAGATGGGGTAATCATCTACTTTCGGGCAAAGTTTGTCATCCCATTTTTGAACAAATAGTACGCTTGTTTTTGTACCGGTGTGCGGTTTAAACACATTGCCGTGCAAACCTACCACTGCTAAAATTCGGCAGCGGTCGGCAATAAATTCGCGTATTTGTTTGTCGCTGCTGTTGTTGAAACGTCCTTGCGGCAACACAATTGCCATGCGCCCGCCCGGTTTCAAAAAGTCGAGATTTCTTTCAATAAACAGTATATCGCGCCCTACCTTTTTTTGATACTTTCCCGCAGAATTTTTGCCTAATTCGTATTTTGCCAAAATTCTACTTTCTTTTATATCACCGGCAAATGGTGGATTTGCCATCAGGATATCAAATTCAAATTCACGGTCTTCATCTTTTCTTGCACGCAATTTTCTTAATTTTTTCCAGCCTTCAAAATAGATATTTTGCCAATCTTTATTTTCAGTGGTTTGATCCCAGCGCTCCCAATCAATTGTATTGAGATTCAAAACATTGGTTTGCCCGTCTCCGGCAATCAAGTTTAGTGTACGGGCAACGCGCACTGCCCTTTCGTCAAAATCTATGGCAAAAACTTTTTCATTTACATAATCTATTTGTTCCGGAAGTTTGTTTTCCGATGTAAAGAGATGACTTTTACTTAATCCTTTTTCTTTCAGAATCTGTTCCCAAACATAAAAAATAGTATGTACGGGAAAACCGCAACTTCCGGCAGCGGTATCAATCATGGTTTCATGCCTTTGCGGATTGAGCATTTTTACACACATGTCTATCACGTATCTCGGCGTGAAATATTGCCCTTTTTCGCCTTTACTACTTTTATTAATCAGATATTCAAAAGCTTCATCCACCACTTCAAGATTGGAGTTGAACAATTTCACATCTTGCAGCGAAGCTATGCAAATGGAAAGATGCGAAGGGGTGAGTAAAATTTTAGCATCATCGCTGAAAACGCCTTCCCATTTTTCTTTTGCCTTATCGAAAAGCGCTTGAATTTTGTTTTTCAATTCGGTTTCTGTATCGCCATAATTACGAAATTCCAAATAACGATCTCTGTTTCGCCCGCTTTGCATTTCATCATACAATTTGGTGAATATCAACTTAAAAAGCTCCTCAAATACATCTACGCCCGCATTTGCCAATACCTCATCTTCCATTTCCAAAATTAAATCTTTCAACGATTTGCGTTCGGTAATGAGTTTGTCTTTTTTAATCAAATCCTCTATTGTCCAACGCTCTTTCAGAATATCCGAAAGTTTTTGGTCGGCTCTTGGAATTTCCGACAAGTCTTCAAAATAATTGGGGTCTTTGCGGTGGTAATACGAAATAGATTCTCCGTTCGTCCAAACCCCGATAGGTGCACCTGTGGCATTGCAATAGGATTTTAGCTGTTCCTTTCCGTCTTTGAGTTTGGGTTTTTTCAGCTCAACTATGATATAGGGAATATTTTGCCTATCTTTATCAAATACAACAATATCTGCTCGTTTCGTCTCTCGCCCGAACGACACACCGTATTCCAATTCCATGCGCGAAGCCGGATAGGCAAAATCATCCAATAAAGTCATCACATACAATTGACGTATAGTTTCTTCAGGTGTGAGGCGTATCTCCTTTTTGCGAATCAAACAATTAACAAAATATTTGTTGTTTCGCTCAATGATTTGACTTTGTAATGTTTCAATTTTTTCCTCTGAAAACTGTGATAATTTATAGTTAGAATCTTTTAAAATGGTAGATAATAGCATGTTTATTGTCTTTTGTTTTAATCTGCCAAAAATAGAACTTTTTTACGTTATTTTACAAAAAGGAAGAAAATGTTGTTCGGCACACCGTAGGTGTGCAATGTGAATAACCCCGTGCAAGCCGAAGGCGCAGCTCGGGGTATGGAAGATGTGTACTCTTTCACACAACCCCGCAGGGGTTGAACATTAATCGCTTATCATAGTTGCGCACCTACGGCGCGCTGAGGTTGTGTGGGGCTTCGTACTACCCCGAGCTGCGCCTTCGGCTTGCACGGGGTTATTCACATTTAACGCCTTCGGCGTTCGGTGCATTGAAAAGATGGACGACAGGCAATTTTTACAACATATCTCGATACTCCTTTTGCTTATCCTTTGAAAGTTTCTTTACCACTTCTTCTACCGAATGCTCTATTAATTCTACAATTAATTTATCAGGTACATCTTTCTGAATATAAACAGAATTCCACATCAAAGTGTTGCCTGCGTAATATCCTTTTGTAATGCCCTCGTATCTTTCTCTTAATTCTATTGTTTTTTCGGGATCGCATTTCATAACAATAAAATGTTCGTTCTCTTTTGGATTCAGAGGAAAGTATGCAAACATTTTATTCATAATCTTATACACCACCACGTCATCTCCAAAAGGGGAGCATTCCTCTACATTTTTTATGGCAAGGCAATGATTTCGTAGTTCTTCAAGATTCATATCTGTTTTTTTAATTTCTAAAACAGTTGCGCCGGTTTTTTATTTGCTATACTTCAAAACCTCTTCCGAAAAAAACTCCAACTGCACCCCGGCTTTAGCAAACATCTCTTCCGATTCCGTTCCGGCATGGTACTTTTTTTCACATACCACACGTTTAATTCCACAATTGATGATGAGCATGGCGCATACTCGGCAAGGTGTCATTCTGCAATATAAGGTGCTTCCTTCCAAAGCAATACCGAGTTTTGCGGCTTGGCAAATGGCGTTTTGTTCGGCGTGCACGGTGCGCACGCAATGTTCGCTAATGCTACCATCTTCATGCAACATCTTTTTCATTTGGTGTCCCACTTCGTCGCAATGCGGCAGTCCGTTTGGCGAGCCTACATAGCCGGTGACCAAAATTTGCTTGTCGCGCACAATTACACAACCACTTCTTCCTCTGCCGCAGGTGGCACGCTTGCTCACCGTATGCGCAATTTCCATAAAATATTCATCCCACGAAGGGCGCACATATTTTTCTTCCATATTATCGTATTCTTAATTTTTGTCCTATTTCAATTTTATCACCTTTAATTTTGTTCAACGATCTGAGTTGCTGTTCAGTGATACCGTACTTTACAGTTATTCTATAAATGGTTTCTCCTTTTTGCACCGTGTGGTACACCGGTGTTGTTTTAGAAGACTCCGGCAATGTTTTCCCTACCTCTTCTCCCTTCCTTTCTCCTTTCTCCTTTTCTCCTTTCTCCCTTTCCTCCTGTTTTACAACCGGCGTTACATTTACTAAAGGAACAGAGATGAAGTCGCTTGGAGTAAGCGTCAACATATTATTTTGTAGTTTTCTTTCCGAAAAATTAATCACTTTTTCAGGGTTGAAAAATTCGTTTAGGAAACGTGTTTCAAAATGCAGCACTTTTCTTTTATTGCCTACATAACCGATAAGATCGCCGGCATTTACTTTTTGTCCTGTTATTACATTTACGTTGTCGAGTAGGGCGTATAAGGTCTCTAAACCGTTGTAATGTCTGATAACTACTGTGTTACCGTATTCTTCAAATTTCTTAACGATGCGCACTACGCCGTCAAAAGCAGCCACCACCGGTTCGTTTTTTTGAACGGAGAAATCAACGCCTGTATGTTGTCTGTTTCTATTTTTTACAAAACCTGTAGAAATAACGCCGGAAATGGGAAATGCAAACGGCGTATTTCCTTCTTGTATCAGCATAATTTTTAACTGATTATCGAAAAAAGGGATCTCTAATTTTTTACTTCTGATGTATAAGGTGTCCCATTCATTTTGGTACAATCCATAAGCCGGAATTCGGTTATTGTTTTCAATGATTGTAATTTGATTTACATTGATATGGGCATTCAAATCGCAGTTTTGAACAGGAGTAGCCATGATTCGGTTTTGGGTGTTTTCGTCAATGTCGATAATCGGTTGTTGCGCGAAAAGGGAGAAAGGAAAAAGGAGAAGGGAGAAGACGGAAAGCAGAAGGCAGAAAGCGGTTTGGGTTTTTATTTTTGAATTGCGCATATCTGTTTTAATTACTATTTTTTTAATACCTGAACTCAAGATATGCAAAAAAATCATTTTTTTTAATATATCTTACTGTTTCGCCATTTTTCAGGTTAAAAAAATTGGGGTGTTGTGAAAATTTTTATTAAGGATAGGATTCTTCGTAAGATACAATAGATTAAAACAACAGCTTGTCGGCAAGCTGCTGAAGATTTAAGCCGCCAAAATTTCCCGAAGACATAAAGGCGAATACCGTATCGATGTTGCTCATCGTTAGCATTCTTTCTTCTAATTGTTTTGGTGTATGATAAACCTCCAAGTCGCTGCGTTGAAATGCATTGAAAATCATTTCTGTGGTAATGGGCGGTAATTTTTTATGAGCCACCGTTTCGGGGCTAAAGAAAATAATGCCCACATCGGCGTGATCCATAGCGCCGGCATATTGTTCTAAAAACTTTTCCGTTAAGCTGCTGAATGTGTGCAGTTCCATACAAGCAATAAGTTTACGATGCGGGAATTGCTCTTTTAATGCCTCTACCGTTGCTTTTAATTTGGAAGGAGAATGTGCAAAATCTTTAAAAATAGTGCAAGTTTCATTTTTGCGCAATAACTCCAAACGATTGCTTGCACCTTTAAATGTTTGAATTGCATAGTAAAACTGCTCATCGGTAACCCCAATAGCATTGCAAGCCAAACGTGCTGCATTGATATTAGTAAGATTGTGCTTTCCAAAAACTTGCAACGGAATTTCTCCAAATGAAGTTTGCAAGAAAGTAATACCGTTTTCGATGCGATGCGGATGTACACTATATGCAATCTTAGTAGCGCGAATGTCTGCATCATCGCTCATCTCTTGCAACACAATATCATCTTTACAATAAATATAAGATCCGTTTTCCGGAATCATCTCTGCAAAGATTTTAAATTGATCTACATAAAACTCAAAAGTAGGAAAAACATTGATGTGATCCCACGCAATTCCACTAATAATTCCTATGGTAGGTTGATACACATGAAATTTAGGACGTCTGTCTATAGGTGAAGTCAAATATTCATCGCCTTCAATAACTATAATTTCAGCTTCGTTGGAAAGTTTCACCATAATATCAAAGCCTTCCAATTGCGCGCCCACCATGTAATCGCAATCGATGTTCAGATGTTGTAGCACGTGGATAATCATGGCGGTTATCGTCGTTTTTCCGTGACTTCCACCCACTACAATACGCGTTTTATTTTTGCTCTGTTCATATAAAAATTCCGGATAGGAATAAATTTTAATTCCTAATTCTTTTGCCTTCAGCAATTCAGGGTTATCTATACGGGCGTGCATTCCCAAAATAACGACATCTAAATCTGTGTTGATTTTTTCAGGAAACCAACCTATTTCCTCAGGTAGAAGTCCAACTTTATCTAATCGACTTTTCGCAGGATCAAAGATCACATCATCCGATCCGGTAATTTGGTATCCTTTATTGTGGAGCGCCAACGCTAAGTTGTGCATGGCGCTGCCGCCTATGGCGATGAAGTGGATTTTCATTTTCGTAATTTTTTAATATAACCTTGCAAATCGGCATAAAACTCCTTTATGTCTTGTTTCGTTATCCAAATTTTTGAAACCGGTATTTTCGAAGTGCGGAAAAAGATAATGACCGCTGTGATGGTGGATGCCATGAAAGAGATGGAGGTGGTAATAGCTGCGCCGTATACATCCATTCGCGGAATGAGGATGAAACTTAGTGCTAAGGTAAATAGCAGACCTACAGATGCGCAAAGCAACGTTCGGTGATATTTACCTATTCCTGAGAAATAATGCCCAAATATCAGGCATATAGAGAAAAACAATACTCCGGGCGCTAATAAACGAATAATTTGGGGTAGTGCACTAAAATCTTCAAATCTAAAAATTAAAACATAAACGGAAGAGGGGAGAAGCGACAAAATCACAAGCGCACCCAAGGATAATATGCCACAGGCTTTTGCTAATCTTAATGTAATGTTTTGAGCGTATGGTCCGTCATTCGTATTGGCAATTCGTGCATATTGCACCACAGCCACGCTGCCGCTAATCAGCCATATCGCTTCCGTTAAAACTATGGCGTTGGAAAAAATACCTACTTTTTGAAAATCGAAATAGGCTTCCAATAAATAATAACTAAGTCTTAAATTTAAAAAACTGACGAAATAAGTGGCTTGATTTAAAAATCCGTAATGAAACAGGCTTTTTATGGCGGGCTTATACTGAATAGATTGGAAAAAGCTGAACGTGCGTAACTCTTTGCGCAATGCCAGTAGCCCTAAAGCCCAACAAACGATATAGGCAACATACAGCGCGAATATATAAGGATATAGTGTTTTAGATCTCAAAAGCACATAAAATACACCTAAAACAATGCACATCATAAGCGGATGCAGCAAACTAATCCAATTCACTGTTTTAATCTTCTCTTTGCCCATTAAAATGGCAATATTCACACCATTCCACGAAGCAATGACGGCTAAAATACTCACATGAACTAATAGATTTCTATCTATTTCTAAAGGTAAAAAAAGCAAGATGCCCCACGCGAACATTCCCACCAATAACGACCAAAGGTAAGAGGGAAGAAATAAGGCGGAGAAAGCATGTATGGGTGTTAGGTAAACTAATGTTTTGCCACTTACAATATCCGAGAAAATTAGCACAAAAGCGATGGTTGTGAGCAATATGGCTTGTTCCCCTTTGCCTGCGGCTCCCAAAGCTTGGGAAATAATAACCGTAATGAGAAAAGTGAGCAGGGCGGAAATTCCCCTCGTTCCTATTGTGTTTATTATTTTGTGAAGCATTTACGCTATGGTTTTTGAATAAAGTTGCAAAGGTAGCGTTTTTTTTGTCATTTCATTTAATTATAAAAAAAGGCTCCCCTCTTTGGGGAGCCTTTAGCTATGTAGGGACAATTGTCCCTACGGATTTTGTATTATTGTTTTACAAATTTCTTAACGCTTGTTCCATTTTCGGAAATAATGCGAACGAAGTAAACACCATTGGTTAGATTAGATACGTCTAAAGTTGCTGCATTACCTGCATTAGGTTGTGCAACAACAGTTTGGCCTAAGAAGCTAACTATTTCAATAGTGTGGAAATTATTATCTGCAGAAATAGTGATACTGTTTGTTGCCGGATTAGGAGCAATTGAGAATCCTGTTTTTACTGCTTCGTTAATGCTAACATAGTCGTAACATTCTGTTTTAGGAGAAGTAGAGCCATTTACACAATTTACCTCTACTTGGTAACACCAAGGATATGGAACGTTAGCCGGAGAAGGAGGATTGCTATGTTGCCAGCAAGTGCCTTCAATTGCAGAAGCTATTTTAGTGTCATTGAAGTAAATGTTTACGGTAGGTATAGATAATTGTACTTTACCTTGCATGTACCAATTGTAAGGAGAGCTGGGTAGTACATCATAAAGCGTTGTCAATCCATTGTAATGCATAACATCACCGAGACCGCTTTTTCTTGGTCCCACGTCAGTTAACGCAGGATATCCTCCTGGTGAAGTTGCTTGACACCAGTAACCAATCCACAGTTCTTGAGTTGCATCAATGATTACCGGCTCGTTTAATATAATGATATTATCATCACCGGAGTCAAAATCTAATTGATCATTATCCAATGCTTGTGAGAAAATTAATGTACCAAGACTACGATCACTGGCATTAGGTCCCCATGTTCCGCCTTTATAAATTCTTATAGTATAATTGTGGCGAGGTATTCCTCCTTGAGTGTCTCCCATACCAGGGATAAAGACAAATTTAGTGAGTTCTCCACCGTTAACAGCTACTAAATCTTCAGGTCTGAAGCGGTTATACACACCAAAACTTAACGAACCACTTGAACCAATAACACCTGTTCCGGGATTGTTGCTTTGAGTAATAGTAATCTCAGGTTTTGCAGCAGGTAAAGTCCAACATACGCGGATACCACCGGCTACATGGTTAGCGGTTACGCCAGTTGCGGGTAAACACTCCAAATTGTCGCAAGGATCCATTGTTTTAGATGCCGGTGCAGACACGCCACCTTCTTCACATGCTACTCTAACAGACCAAGTATGCCCTACAGTCGGGTCAAAATCTGTATCGGTATAAGAAGTTGTAGTTGAAGTGCCTATTTGAACGCCATCTCTATAAACATTATAAGTATAATTGGTAGTACTGCCACCAACATTAATTGTAATATCATCTACCATAAATACGAAAGCGTCATTAGATACACATTGAATAGCTACGTATTTGGCATTAGCAGGAACTGTATATGTATACTGTGTCCAAGTAGCCGGTACGGTTACATGTGTTGTTGCTGAACCTGCTAAGTAGTTAGTGAAACTTGCTTGTGCATTGTTTGTAGTAGAATAACGAACTCTCATTCTTTCTAACGGATATAGAGATGTGAATGTTTTTGCCCAAAAACTGAAAGTAAATTCGCCATCGGCATTAAGCTGAGGAGAAACCATCCAATGGTTATTTGGTTGAATACCACCCTGCGATGGAGGTACAGTAGCAAAACATCCGAAGAATTTTTGACCGGTACGAGGTTGAATGTCTGCCTCGCCAGCCATAGACGGAAATGTTGCACTTGGATTAAATACGATATATGCAAAATTTTCATAATCGCCGGGGAATTCATAATTTTGAAATCCGTAAGTAGGAGATCCATTTTCATAGTATGTCCAGCCTACAGTTCCGGGAGAATTTTGAGCAAAGTTCGGATGATCTTCCGCACCATCAAAAATACCTGATTTAGCTGACGGAGCGCTCCATGTTAAGTTAGCTTTACTACAAGCGTCTGCATAAGTAACTACTAAATTAGTTGGAGAGTTACAATCACCTGCTTCTATCTCACAAGGCTCCATAGCTTTGGTTGCCGGTGCAGATTCGCCGCCTTCTTCGCATACAACAGTAACTTTCCAAGTGTATGCTTCGGTTGAAGTAAAGGTAAGATCATCGTAAGTGGTTGTCGAGATAGGGCCAGCAATCTTAACGTCATTTCTGTAAACATTATATGCATAATCACCAGGATTAGTACTCAATATCTCTCCTCTTAATAAGAAGTTCATTGATTTCATAGGAGCAAGTCCCGGAGCATACGTTCCTGGGATTACCCAGTCAGTATATCCATCCAATAAAGAACCTTTTATATGTACAGAAGCGCCTTTTTCAATATCTCCAATATATACACGATAAACATTATTAGTAGCACCGGCAGTTGTATATATGCCATAAATACTCACCCAGTATTTTCCGGCTGTGTGAATTTCAAATGCTTCGGGTAATGTTACAGTAAAAGGATCTCCCACTACTGCGGCTCCTCCTGCTATAGTTTTCGAATATAGTTCCGTACCGGGTTTTCCACCGTTATCGGCATAAAATTTAATACCAAAGGAAGTTGGATTTGCAGCTGGCGGGATGCCTCCGGTACCGGCATTTACAAATGATCTGGATGTAATTTGAGTAATCTTCCATGATTCGGTAACATCAAAATCATCAGCTTGAACAATATCACCATCAGACCAAACAACGGAATGATATCCGCTGGTTGTTAAAGAACCATGGATGTTAGTATTATCCCACAAAACAGTATTTCTACTTTTTGTCGGTGCATTCCATGTTAAAGTCGCTTTGCTACAATCGGTAGCATAAGTAACGTTCAAATTTGTTGCAGGATCGCAATCCGTCGGATTAGTACCGCCACCTGTGATTAGAATATCGTCAATATTGATGTCATTGCCCCAATTATAATCTGAAAAAGCGTGGAATCCAAGATAAAAAGTACCGGTTGTGGTGGGAGTATAAGTAAACTCCATCTTAGTCCAAGTAGGAACGGCGGAAGTGCCGGGGTTGTTATAAAGTGTAGTACCAGCTTCCATACCGGCAACAGTTTGAGCATTGCCCAAGCATACTTTTAGTTTGTCGCGCTCGTTCTGAAAACCTGCCAATCCCAAGTAAAAGCTGATGGTGTATTGAGTGCCTGCAGTAAGCGTAAAGCCGGTACTGATCATCCATGCATTACGAGGACCTGCGTTCTGCGCCCAAAGATTTGTTGCAAAGTAGTTTCCACTGTTTGGCCATACAACTTGAACTGATCCATTATACAAACCATCAACCATTTCCCACGCTCTGCCGGATCCTGATTTCCAAAAAAACCAACCAGCTGGTTCACTTCCTGACTCAAATCCTTCTGAGAAGATAACATTTTTTGAAGCAGGAGCAGATTGCTGGCTTCTAGCAGCTGATAATATAGCTTCAGCTTTTTCGGTTGCAGAGTGCGGGTTTGCTTGCAAACGTGCACTATTCGGGTACACTACATCTCCGGTTGAAGCTTGTTTCAACACAGTTTGTTTGTGGGTTGGCTGTGCCATATCGGTGAGGCTAGCCTGTTGCGCATACAAAAATGCGCATGATAGGAATAATCCTAAAACAAATAACATTTTTTTCATAATAAATAAATTTGGTTAATAAATTAAGGTTTGTTTGTTTTTTAATTAGCGTGCAAAAATATATTTTTTTTTTAAATGTTTGACATTTTAATTTGTTTTTTGGCAGAATTTTACTTTTTAGTGCAGAAAAAATAAGGTTTTTTATGTTTCTTTGCATGCTATTTTAAAAATAAAGATGATTATGAGCGACATACCTGAAAAAGAAACCCCGTTAGCCAAATATAAATTGCTCGAAAAATATTCGCAATTTATTGATTATAACAATAATACAATATTTTCCTCAGCATTATTTACGGAACACGTTGATTTTGATCTTTCCTATTTCCCTTTAAAGCATTTAGGATACAAAATAATTGTGGCATCCACGATGAACATCCTCGCCATGAATGCTACGCCCACGCAAGTACGTATCAATATGGCGCTTTCCAATCGTTTTGCCGAAGAAGCAATTGACGAATTGATGAGCGGAATTATGTTTTGTTGTTCCAAATTTAAGATTGATCTCATGGGGTTAGATTTTAAGCCGAGTGTGCTGGGACTCACTATTGCTACAAGCATGCTGGGCGAAGTAGCGCCGGAACAAAAAGTTGGCATAAGCGGCGCCAAAGAAAACGAACTGATTTGTGTAACCGGCGATTTGGGCAGCGCCTACACCGGTCTTATTTTATTAGAAAGAGAGAAAAAGGTTTTCCAAGCCGACCCCACCCAACAACCCGATTTTATCGGCGTAGATTATTTGTTGGAACGTTACTTGAAACCGGAACCGCCGGCGTGGGGGTTGCGCGATGTTAGGGCGCAAAATTTTGCGCCCCTACAACCCACATCAATGATCAATTTAACGGATGGTTTGGCAACCGGTTTAATCCACCTCTGCAACGCCTCGAAATTGGGTTGCACCATTTTCGAAGAAAAATTACCTATTGATATATTAACTTTCGATAAATTGAAAGAACTGGGAATCGTAGCCACTACCATCGCCCTAAACGGCGGCGAAGATTATGAGCTTTTATTTACCATTAAACAAGAAGATTTCGAAAAAATAAAGGAAATTAAAGAGATAAGCGTCATTGGCTATATGACTCCGGAATCTTCCGGAAGGCACATTATTACTAATGATAACCGACAGTTTGAATTAAAAGCGCAGGGGTTTTAATTTATTTTAAATTTTGAATTATGAATTTTGAATTAAAAAGTTTCCAATTCAAAATTCATAATTCATAATTCAAAATTCTCAAATCTCCTTCCTCAGCCTCGCCACCGGAATGTTCAACTGCTCACGGTATTTGGCTATGGTGCGACGCGCAATTTCGTATCCTTTCTCCTTCAATTTGCTGCATAACTCATCGTCAGTGAGAGGCTTCGCTTTATTTTCAGTTTTTATAAGTTCAGTAATGATAGATTTTACCTCCTTAGAAGAAACATCCTCATTTCCAATAGATTCTGAAAATAGATGTTTTAAAGAAATGGTGCCGAAGGGTGTTTGCACATACTTGTTGTTTGAAACTCTTGAAATGGTGGAAATATCCAAATTTACCGTTGTGGCTATGTCTTTCAGTATCATAGGCTTCAAATCTTTATCATCTCCTGAAAGAAAGTAGGCGCGCTGTTTATCCATAATAGCGTACATCGTGTTGAAAAGCACCAACTCCCGCAAATTTAAACTTCCGATAAAACTTTTTGCTTGTGCCACATTTTCTTTGATAAACTGTTCTGCTTCTAATTTTTTTTCTTCACTCAAATGAGGATGATGTAACGAAAACTGATTTCTAAATTCTTGATTTACTTTTAGTTTAGGAATATGATTGTTATTTAAGCTCAAAATAAGTTCGCCTTCTTCAATAGTAATGATAAAATCAGGGGTAATTTGTGTAGATCTATTTTCCAACGCCGCCGAAGCAAAAATAGGGTAGGGGTGAAGTTTTAGAATTTCGTTAATAGCATTTTTTAAAGTTTCGCTATTCACATAGAGCAAGTTCTGCAATTTTTCATATTGTTTTTTAGTAAAAGCATCAAAATGTTCGTTTAGAATTTTTTTAGCTAACGTAACTGTTGAGGTTTCTTCTTTCAAATGAAGTTGCAAGATTAAACATTCTTGAATATTCCTTGCGCCAACACCTACAGGTTCAAATTGTTGAATTACGGTCTTTAGTATTTTTTCCACTTCTTCATTTGTAATTTGCAAATTGTAAGTCAACAGAAAATCCATTACAATATTTTGAGTGTCAACCAACAAATATCCGGTTTCATCTAAGCATCCTATAATATACTCTGCAATTAAAGTATCTTTTTCCGAAAGTGCAAACTCCTGAAGTTGTTGTAATAAATTTTCCTGAAAAGAGGTGCTGTAAGAAGTAGTAGGAGAGAAATAAATATCATCTTTCGAGCGGTTGTTTTCTTGTATCCGATAATCATTATAGCTATCATACTCATCGTTATCGTAAAAATCTTCAAAATCTTCAAGGCTGTGTTTTAATTCCGGTTCAAGCGAGTCTTGTTCTTGAATTTCAACATCATTTTCAATCTCTAACGCCGGATTTTCTTCTACTTCCTTTAAAATCTCCTGTTCTAAGTTGGTGGTCGAAAGTTCTACCAAACGCATCAACTGCACGGTTTGCGCTGCGGTTTGCTTCAGTTGCTGTTGTTGTGAAAGGTGGTGTTTTTGCATAAATACCCAATGTTATCGGATTGGCAGGACAAAAGTATTATTTTTTTTCAGCTATACAGGTAGCGCATTCCTTGCCAAGTATCACGTTTTTTTAACTCTTTTATAATTTTCTGTAAAACAATATCATAACGAATCGTTCCCCAATGATTCACCGTTAAAAATCGTGGTGGAACCTCACCGGCAAATCGCTCAATTGCAAAATTTGGATTCAATCTTTCTGCAAAATCAACAATAAATTCTATATAACTATCCATAGTAAAAGCGAAAAACGGTTTTGAATTTGCCAAATATTCCTTTTCCATTTGAGTGCCTTTAATAATTTGCAATTGGTGAAATTTTATGCTATTTAATGGCAATTTATTGATGATTTCGACATCTTTTAACCACATTTCGGGATTTTCTTCCGGCAATCCGAAAATAAAATGCGCACCTGCATGAATATTTCGTGCACTTATTCTTTGCAGAGCATCTACCGCACATTGAAAATCGTGCCCTCTATTTATTCTGTGCAACGTTTCATCATGAATAGACTCTATACCGATTTCGATAGAAACAAACATTTTTTGCGCTAATTCTGCAAAAAAATCTAACTTTTCGTCTTCTAAGCAATCAGGACGCGTACCAATTACAATGCCTTTAATCAAAGGGTGCTCGATGGCAGATTGATAAATTCCTTTCAATTTTTCTATTGAAGCATAAGTATTAGAATAAGCCTGAAAATAAGCCAAATATCCTTCCGCCCTGCGATACCTGTTTTTATGAAATTCTATTCCTTCCTCCAATTGCTGTAACACAGATTTTTTAGGCATACAATAAGATGGATTAAACGCCTGATTATCGCAATACGTGCAACCGTGTAATCCAATAAATCCATCGCGGTTGGGACATGTAAAACCTGCATCTATTGTAAGTTTTTGCATTCTTGCTCCAAACTGCTTTATCAAATAATTTTTATAGGAAAAATAACGTTCCACCGTGTAAGAAAAAATTGTTAATTCGCCGCAAAATAATACAAAATGAAGAATATACGCCACTTTTCTCGCTTTCTTTTTTTATTAAGCGTTGTTTTTTTGCCTCTTGTTTCTTTTGCTCAAACTTCGATTAAAGGTTATGAAATTCGTTTTAAACCGCTAAATGTGAATGATAAATATCTTTACTTAACAGGTATTTATGGTAATCAAACCTGGGTAGTTGATAGTGCAAAATTTGAAAAAAAGCAGTATCTTTTTAAAAATGCCAAACAAATTCTACCTGCCGGTTTTTATACCATCCAATCGCAAAACGGAACTGTTTTAGTTGAATTTATCATTGATCAAACACGAAAGTTTTCCATAGTAGAAACCGAAAGTGGATTTATATTTATAAATTCTGATGAGAATGTTGTTTTTCAGCAATTTAAAAAAGATCTTTTGGCAGAAAATGATCTGCGTTTTTACCACGAGACCGCTCCGGAATCATTGTTAGGCAAATTCGTACTTGCCCAATATATTCCGGTGAGTATTCCGGAATTTTTTTGGGGTAGTCACGAAGGAAGAGAAGGTGCCGCGCAGAAATATTATCAATATATAATAAATCATTTTTATGATAATGTCGATTTTAGAGACATCCGATTGATGCGTACGCCTTTAAATATTGATTTAAGAGATTTTTTTGTTGAAGCGCTTTATCCGCAAACTGCAGAAAATGTAATTGAAAGTATTGGTAATCTGTTCAATCGTATGTTAGATGAAAAACCTACACCGGAACAATTAGACGTGCGGGATTTCTATCTTAAAAAACTAATTCATTTATACATGAATCTTGATCCGAAATTTGATCCGGTATTTGTTTATCTTGTAGATAATTACGTTTCAAAATTAACAGACTCCGAATTTATATCGGACTCTGAAGTCAGTGTTTTTAAACGAATTGCAGATAGAAAAAGGAGAACTTTAGTAGGGCAAACTGTGCCTGTTTTTGAATCTTATATGAAAGACCGCCACGTAATTTCTACTGCGGACATGACTTCAAAGTATACTGTTCTTTGGTTTTGGGATCCCGATTGCGACCACTGTCTTGAATATACTCCGAATTTTTTCGACTTCTATTCAAAATACCACGATGTTTATAATTTTGAAGTAATTGCATGCTCTGTTACAGAAGATTACGATAGATGGATTGCGTTTATCAACGAACATCATTTAGATTGGTTTAACACCAGTTATGCGATAGCTGAACCTAATTACGATGCCATAGAGTTTTTTAATTTTGATGACACACCTGCTATTTTCATTATTGATAAACAACATAAAATTGTAGCTCGTCAATTCCCTCTTGATGAGCTTTTTGAAATTTTTGAATCATTACAATACTAAAAAAACTTAACATGACTTTACAACAATGTTTAGCTACTTTTATTCAAAATATTCTGTTTGAACTATATGAATATGAAGTAGAAATTGGCAGCGGTCTCATACAAAAAACAAAAAAAGAGTTTGAGGGCGATTATACCTTTGTAGTTTTTCCTTACGTAAAAGCCGTGCGCAAATCTCCCGATCAATTAGGTGCGGAAATTGGCGAGAAATTAGCAGAAAAACATTCCGATTTTGTCAAAAACTTCAATGTTATTAAAGGGTTTTTGAATATTTCGTTGCAGGATGAGGTTTGGTTGGATGTGGTATGCGGTATGCGGTATGAGGTACGCGGTACGCACACCGCACACCGCATACCGCACACCGCCTCAGAAAAACGGGGTAGTTTATATATGATCGAATATTCCTCCCCCAACACTAACAAACCTTTGCACTTGGGGCATGTTCGCAACAACCTCTTAGGCAATGCTGTAGCCAACATCCTCGAAGCTTGTGGAAATCAAGTGGTACGTGTAAATTTAGTGAATGACCGTGGTATTCACATCTGCAAATCCATGTTGGCATGGCAAAAATTCGGAAATAACGAAACACCGGAAAACGCCGGCATAAAAGGAGATCATTTAGTAGGGAAATATTATGTAATTTTCGACAAAGAGTTAAAAAAAGAGATTGCAGAATTGGTTTCGCAAGGTTTTTCGGAAGAAGAAGCGCAAAAAAAGTCGCAATTGTTGCACGAAGCGCAAGAAATGCTACGAAAATGGGAAGAAAATAACGCCGAAATAAGAAAAGTTTGGGCGCAAATGAATGCCTGGGTCTATGAAGGATTTGAAAAAACCTACAAACGTCTCGGCATACATTTTGATAAAATATATTACGAATCAAATACTTATTTGTTGGGAAAACAGATTGTAGAAGAAGGTCTAAAATCGGGTGCATTTTACCAAAAACCGGACAGTTCGGTATGGGTAGATTTATCTAACGAAGGATTAGATGAAAAACTGCTCCTGCGCTCCGATGGTACTTCAGTATATATCACACAAGATTTAGGAACCGCACAGTTGCGTTACGATGAATATCATCCGGAAAAAATGATTTATGTGGTAGGCAACGAACAAAATTACCATTTTGACGTATTAAAGCTCATTTTGGATAAAAAATTGCATAAAAGTTTCGGCAAAAACATTGAACATTTGTCTTATGGCATGGTAGAATTGCCTTTTGGGAAGATGAAGTCAAGAGAAGGAACAGTAGTGGACGCAGATGATTTGATGGAAGCGATGTTTCAAGAAGCCAAAACTACTTCGGAAGCGTTAGGTAAATTTAACTTTGAAGAAAAAGAAGCTCAAGAGTTGTATGAAATGCTGGGTTTGGGCGCATTAAAATACTTCATCCTCAAAGTAGATCCCAAGAAAAATATGCTCTTTAACCCTGAAGAGTCTATTGATTTTAATGGGAACACTGCGCCTTTTATCCAATACACACATGCGCGGATAAAATCGTTGTTGAGAAAAGCGGAAGAAAACGCAATAGAATACCAAAATGTGTCTTTCCCTGCAGACTCTACGCTTAGCGAACCCGAAAAAGAGCTTATTAAGCTACTTTATGATTATGAAGCCATTTTAATAAACGCTGCTGAGATACTAAGCCCTGCTCTCATAGCTAATTATACGTTTGAGTTGGCAAAAGAGTTTAACCGCTTTTATCAAGAAATACCTATATTTAAGGAAGAAAACGTGCAAAATCGTGCGTTACGGTTACAAATTGCAGAAAATTGTGCGAAAAAAATTAAAAACGCGATGGGGTTGTTGGGGATTGATGTTCCGGAACGGATGTAGTTGTAGGGGCAGAAAATTTTCTGCCCCTACATGAAATCATTTCACTTCTTCCAACTCCAAATCCTTAACCCGAATTAACCTTGCCTTGCTGTTCTCCAATCCGCCATCCAAAATTCGTCTCCACTGAAATTGGTAAGAAAGTGGCTGAAATTGAACTTCACTTGGGTCAAAATCCGCAAAGTATAAATCAATAAAATAGCGGGTTATATCATAGCCTTGGTAAGAGTAGGCAGCTAATTCGGCAGGCGCTCCATAATTGAAAACATGATCTGATTGGAACTCCTGTATTTTGCTGCAATTGTTATCCACAAAATAATTTGCAAAGAAATATAAATGCGGCATACTGAAAAAGTCTTCCGTTAATTCCGAAATAGAAAGCCATTTTTCAGGCACCACCAGTACATTCGTTTCTTCTTCACGGTTGATGAGTGTATGTACACCATGAATTACCCGGGTAGGCTGCTGAAAGAATGCAATGATCAAGTTTTTATTTTTTATATTTCTAGGTAAAGTTAAGTTACTTACTTCTTTAAAGTGAATGTTATGCGCTATAAAATAATCCTTATAGGCTTGAAGCTCAAAAGATTTGACAGAATCACCCCACAAAATTACGCTGTACTCATCAGGATCTGCAAGAAAGAGCTCTGCAATAGTTTCAGGGCGACTTGAAAAAGGCGGTATTAATTTATATACATACGGATTGCCTTCAACAAAATCGAAGCGAGTGGAAAAAGGGTTAACAATGACGATATTGTGTTGTTCGGCAAACTCGGCAGCTATAGGAAAAAGTGAGCCGTAAAACGGACCTATAATCATATTTACATGTGCCATTAAAACAGAGTCTTCTAATATTTTATTTAGAGCTTTTATATCTGTAACAGCATCTCTTACAATTACATTTATCTTTTTATCCGTATGTTCATATTCTTGAAGCGCCATTTTAGCGCCCAACCAAAACCCCATCATCTCAAATTGTTTTACCCGATGAATTTCAGCGCTGCTTTTGAATGATGAATGTCTTACCGGAGCTTCATTTAAATGGAAAGGCAATAGATAAAGAACGGTTACCGTATTTTCACTTTGGGCATTGCCAAACAAGTAATAAAGTGAAACAATAAAAACAAGAAATAGCTTTTTTTTCATTATAAAAATAAAAAACGCAAAGTGGGCGCAAAGATAGATTATTATTCTATTTTTGCGCCCGAAATATTAACTAAAAATAAAAAGTCATGGCTTTTAAAATTGATCCAGAATTGTGCACAGCTTGTGGTGCATGTAAAGATGAGTGTCCGGTAGATGCTATTGTTGCCGGCGATGTATATCACATTGAAGAAGATAGTTGCATTGATTGCGGCGCATGTGAAAGTAGCTGCCCAAGCGATGCTATTTCAGGCTAATTTGCAGCATTTAGAAAAAGGAAGGCTTCTGTTAGGGAAGCCTTTTTTTATATCTAAAAAACATATCCAAACGAACCACCAAACCAACAGTAACCTAACCACCCCATTCTAAATGTTGGCGTATATGCAATACGAAAAAGGAAACCTCTTTTTTGTGGCTGGTAACGGTAACCGACACGTCCGCTTGGATTAAATTCAACATATTTGTCATTGACAATTACAGTCATCAGCGAAGTTCCTGTCTCAAAATAATGTTTTTTTTTTCCAAATAAAAAATTTACTTCAGGTGTGATATAAAAATATGTGTAGCGTCTCTTTTCAGGACCTCCCCCAACAAAAGTGGTAAGAGGAAAATAACCGATTCCTGCTCCAACAGCTAATTTAATATTATCTTTATGAATTCTGAATAAATAGTCATAATTTACAGAATAAAATATCGAGTTTCCCAACAATTCTGCATAAATAGAGTGGCGTTTAAAGTTAGAAACTGTCTGTATAGTATCATTGTTTTGCGAAAAAGAGTTTGTAGCAAAAACAATGATAAGCAAACAAAAACTTATTTTTTTCATCTGAATATAATTTTAATGATTTTTCCGAGGCAAAATTAAAAAAAATCACTTTCCGAATTATTTTTCACTTTTGTATTACCATCTTCCGTGTTAACACCGCCCCATCTTTCAAAATGATAACCACAAAATACGTACCCGTAGTGGAGGTTTGTAGTTGAATGGTGTTTGAAGTAAGATCTTGGGTTTCGTAAACTGTAGCGCCCAACGGGTTTAGTATTTTGAGGTTGGCGATGTCGAATAGAGGGAAATTAGATTCTATTTGGAAGGTGCCTGGATTGGGGTTGGGAATGATTACAAAACTTGGAGCAGTGTTTCCATCTTGAAACATAATGTTATTAGGCGGGGATAAAAATGTATCTTGGGTTTCAAGTTCGCCAGGTTCTTCGTTTAATGATTTTCCTCCGTTATAACCTATAACAGTAAAATCTCGCCCACCTCTTCTCTTACTATCATCGCAATGGTAAGTATCATAAATAATCCTGTATGTTACATTTTCTAGATAAAAAGGGGGATTCCATAAAAAAACGGTCCCATTATGTGATATATCTTTTACATAAGATTTAGAATAAGAACCATTAAGAGTAGAAATTTCATATTCAATTTTGTGGGCGTATTGTAGATCATGAATATAAAGCCCCTCATTATATTTAATAGAAGATGGAGTCCACCATTTACCGCAAATTTTTCCACAGATTCTTCCACTTCCGGAAAGGTTTCTCCTTTGCGTAGTAAAAGTACAACCATTCTCCGCTTTAAATCCGGGGAGCAAAACAATTGAACCTTCTTTTTCCGTAAGAAAACTTACTGTTTTCCCCGATGCTATTGTCGTAGCGCCGCCTGCTGTTATTTTATTAAAAGCCATGGTTTCCGGACGGAGCTGATTCGTATTTGTTATACTTCTTTCTACAGGTACATCCTCACAAGGCGAACAGGGCCCACCGCAATCCATCTCTTCTTCGTCGGAGTCTTTCAGGCAATTGAAACAACTAGGAGTCGGACAGTCCGGACACGTTCCACCGCAATCGAACCCTTCTTCTCCATGTTCGGGTTCAAATATGCCGTTATAACAATGACAAGGATAATCATCCCCCCGTCCTGAAGAACAACCCGTAAGCGCAAGAGTTTGTGCCCACCAGTGCTTACGCTTTTTATAATTATCATTATTAATATTATTATTGAAATCAGCCCAGGATAAAAAATTTAAACCTCCATCACCATGCGGAGGCTGAGGTGCAGGATCCATATAATAAACAATAGCCGGCATGACCTTTACTCCATGAATAACCACAGTGTGCGCATCCGGCTCCCCAAAGTTAGGATACCAGTAATTCCATTGCGCAACTATGAGGTGGTTATTATTAAGCTTATTTTCAATGTACCAAGTATTTTGAGCGGACTCAAATCCTATACAAAAAATATCGCCAAAATGCATCAAAATACCCTTTACACTTGCCCGTTCATTGAAAACTCCCAGGTTAACACCCTTATTGCAAGGGTGCCGATCCATAGGAATGTTCGGTATTGGAAGACAACAACCATAACCGTTAGGACCGCCATGACTATTGCAGAGTTTCCGAATGTATTCATCCATTATTTTGCATTGACTTATACTTTTACCATCCTCATCTTTTATTTTATAATAATCCAATATACATTTTGCTGCGGCAGTAGAACACCATTCGGTATTGCCCTGTGCAACATGAGATACATTTAACATAATTTCCTGCTGGGCATGCAGAGTAAAGGTGAACCCCAAAAAGAGTAACAAAATATAGTTTTTCATACCATCACTTTTTTAAAAGGTTAATAATCTCACTTAAACTGTATTCGGTCTTTGAAACTTCGTGCGTTTCATAATCATACGACTTTACAAAAATATCTTTATTATCTTTTCGAATAATAAAGAAGCGCGTGCTGCCTATTCTTAAATATCCAATTATCAAATCTTTATATTTATAATTGTTAAGCATTTCATAATTGGCGGTTCCACCACCTGCATTACTATATTGCCCGTTATCCTCAAGTATAACTGTTACCACATAAAAAGGAGGTTCACCATCAGACATAATAGGCACTTCCCAGCTACCTGTGAATATTAAATTTTCATTTACAATGCTATACCAGGGAACAGGTTTTCCCGGATGTAAATTTTCCAACTTCGGTCTGTTTTTTATGCCGCAACTGAAGAGTGCTTCGTCAGAACAGCTTTCTATATGCGAAAAGGCTCTCGTGCACAGCATCTCTGTAAGTTCGGACGTCAATATTAATTCACTTTTATCTGCAACAAAATCATAATATCTACTTTGCTTTGCTTTCATCTTTGCAGCCCAGTCTATTAATAGGGTAATAAGTTCGCCGGAATCATATTCGTTCTTAAAATATTCGCCTGTGGCTTTGTCATATACTTCTACAAAAACATCTTTATGCTCTTTTCTAATAATCAAGAAAGTCATTCCCATATTTCTAATATCTACACCTATAGAGCCGATTACCGAGTCTTTATATTCATAATTATGGAAATGCTCTATCGTATTTTTTATTCCGACTTCTACTAATCGGGGGGCTCCGTTATTAGTTGAAAAATTAATTATACCAAATAAAAGAGGCTCTCCGTCAGACATCACAGGCACATTCCAAACGCCTTCAAATCTTAATGAAAAAGGCTCCCCGGCAGCCACACTATAAGGGTTTATGGGTTCTAACCGTTCATTTACAATATTATACCAGGGAACAGGTTTGCCGAGATGTAAATTTTCTAACTGCGGTTTATTTATGCCATGGTGGGAGTAAAATTCTTCAGGCATGTTTTTCAGCTGCGTAACCACCGCTTCTTCTATTTCCGATGTCATTTTCAATTCATTTTTTTGTATAGTAGCTGAATCTAAAATTCTATTTTCATCTGTTTGGGCGTTTGTTATTAGGCAGAAAGCAGAAAGCAGAAGGCAGAAAGCAATTCTTGTAACATGTAATTTGTAATTTGTAATTTTTTTCATAATTAGTCTCCTTTCTTAATATCTTTAGGGTTAAAATTTATTAGCCGTTCTCTATGTGTTAGCCTGTTCTTTTCCGGTGGAAGATTTATTATCAATGCTGTGGCCTCTTCCGTATTTATGGCAGCCAGCCCCATTACGGCAGTATGCACTTCATATTCATCCTCGCTGCTCAATGCGGTTGCGAAAATAGGAAATGTTTGTTTATGCTCGCCCAGCCGCGCTAAAAACAAAGCAGCATACAGTTTAAATGTTGGCTGCTCCAACTGTGCATTAAAAAAGTCTATGGCAGCGGTTTCTTTCAGGTTAAAATAATTTAAAATGCAAGTGGCAAGCACATCTACCTCTGCCTCATAACATATTTCATCCAAAATGGCAATCGCCTTTTCTTTCAAATCTGAGGTTGCGCCATGCACGCCAAACACCATAAATGCCGTGGCTATGGCTGCCTTTTCCTGTAGGGAAAGCGCGGCTTTTCTTGCATATTCCAATATACAAGGCAGATAATCGGGCTCTAACATCCACGCAAGAGATATAATGGCGTGGCAACGCTCTCTTTCCGAAGGATTGTTTCTGATTTGGTTTTCTAAAAAAATATAAGAATCTTCGCATTGAAAGAAGGAAATAGACCTCAAATAGTTGTATTTTTCCGTTTCTTTTCCGGTGGTGTAATACATCCTAATAAACTCGTAGGCTTTCTTACAGTCAGTGCTTTCATATACTTCTCTCACTCCCGGAGAAGTTAGAAAAAGTTCCTCTTGGGCATATTCATACGGATTATAATCATACTCATCAGTTTGTGCCCTTAATGTGGCTATAATTCCCAGAAAACTTAAAATTAGCACTAACTTTCTCATTATTCACCTCCTTTCGCTTGCTTCAATTCATCTATTTCTTTTTGCATTTGAATAATATAAAGCGTAAGTTCTTCAATTTTCAACAAAAGTTTCCTTTGCATATCTCCAAGCTCAACCCCGTTTTCTTCTACTTCCCGGGCAGATGGTATCTGAGGTAAATGCTTGTTTTGTTGGATATATTGCTCTACTTCGCTCAAAGGTAGGAGGTTGTAGTCGTCTTCAAATACGTAGTCGGGCCAGCCGGGATTATTGTCAATACGTATTCCTCGAGCATATAAGGTTTCCTGAAGTCTCATATTTTGCGCCTGTAATAATCCGGAAATGACGGCTTCTGGGGTGTGTATAGCAGTTCTCACGTCTAAATAACCGCGAATTTCGGCATATGTGGTGTATAGATCTTTTACATCAAGGTTATGATGAATTCTGGCGTATGTTGCATATAGTCCTTCTGTATTGAAAGTGCTGGTGATATTTGCACTTTGCGCTCTAAACGAACCATTTACATCCAACTTTGCTTGCGGATTGTTTTTTCCTACTCCAACTTTTCCATCATCAGTTAAAAATAAGGCATAATCAAAATAGTTTTCTCCGGGGTTCCAGGCTTTCCAAAAATTAAGTCCATAGCCATGTTCAGGTGTATTCATATACTCAATACCCCAACTGCCATTAACAGACTCTGTTATATCACCTCCAAAGGCAATGGATTCGTTTCTGGAGCCGGGTGCTTTGGCTGAAGTGCTGGATATTAATATGTTGCCGTCTACTACGTGCAATTTTTGTCTTGGAACATTAGTGCCCATGCCAATATAGCCGTCAGGGGAGATCGTTAAGCCGCCGGAAGGCCCTTCAATAGAGAAATTGGCTTGTTCATAATGCCTAAAACTAATATCATTATTACTGTAAGATACCACAAAACCATTAGTAGCGCTGGCCGTAGTTATATTCAATA